>ERZ1035006.1043-NODE-1043-length-19647-cov-28.301143_pt1 | contig 19647 bp, 14 predicted proteins | sample MGYA00520694_ERZ1035006 | MGnify/ENA primary metagenome ERZ1035006 (study PRJEB33766, sample SAMN09781746) | gut metagenome | biome: gut microbiome | host: Homo sapiens | place: Madagascar | study: EMG produced TPA metagenomics assembly of the PRJNA485056 data... | reverse complement strand
GGGCAAGCCCCTATCCTGGAATATGAGCCCCTTTCAGGGGCAGCGGCGCAACTGCTATGTTATTTGGCTCAAAACCGCGCAGAGATTTTTCTGAATATAGAATACCCTAACATATAGGTCAAAATTGGTCAACTTATTCTTTCACCATTACTTAAAAACCTGCGCTTTTTCTTGGGTACTTCCCTGAGCGTGCGTAACTTTGCAATAACAAACCAATCGTCAGAAACTCTTGTGGGGCTGCCATCAGACAGTTCTGCAAATACAAAACAAGACTATGACAGAAATCAAAGAATCCTGGAAAGCCAAAGGCTACATCGATGAGCCAGTGCCAGAAGGCATCGACTTGAAGAAGGAGATACGCCGGTTGTGTGAGGAGAAAAACGCCGTCATCCTCTCGCACTATTACACCGAAGGCGACCTGCAAGACATTGCCGACTTCGTCGGCGACAGTCTCGCCCTGGCGCAGAAGGCGGCGACGACCGATGCCGACATCATCGTGATGTGTGGCGTTCATTTCATGGCCGAAACCGACAAGATTCTTTGTCCGGACAAGAAAGTGCTCATCCCGGACCTCAACGCCACCTGCTCGTTGGCCGAAAGCTGTCCGGCCGATGATTTCGCCCGTTTCGTGAAGGAACATCCTGGCCATAAGGTCATTTCCTATGTCAACACCTCGGCTGCCACCAAGGCCGTGACCGACGTTGTGGTGACGTCGACCAATGCGCGGCAAATCGTCGAGAGCTTCCCGGAAGACCAGCCCCTCATTTTCGGTCCCGACCGCAATTTAGGCGCTTACATCAACAGTGTCACGGGGCGCAGCATGCTGCTCTGGAACGGTGCCTGCCATGTCCACGAGCGCTTTTCCGTTGAAAAGCTCGTGGAACTGAAGAAAGAACACCCCGGCGCCAAAGTGCTCGTGCATCCTGAATGCAAAGGCCCCGTCGTGAAACTGGCCGACGTGGTGGGCTCCACCGCTGCCCTGCTGAAATATGCCGTTGCCAGCGACAACGACACCTTCCTCGTGGTCACAGAAAGCGGCATCCTCCACGAGATGCAGAAACAGGCTCCGGAGAAACGCTTCATCCCCGTTCCGCCCGACGACAGCACTTGCAATTGCAACGAGTGTAACTTCATGCGCTTGATCACCCTCCAGAAGGTCTACAACAGCCTGCGCTACGAATGGCCAACGGTACACGTGTCGGAAGACGTGGCCGAAGCCGCCATCAAGCCCATTCAGCGCATGCTCGACATCTCGGCAAAGCTGGGACTCTGATAAAACGCACAGCGGTAGGCCTAGAAGAAGCGCCTGCCATTTCCAATGACACAACAAAACGCCAACACAGATATGGAACATCAACTTCTTATTTATAATACGCTCACGCGCACCAAGGAAATCTTCAAGCCCATCAATCCCGGCCACGTCGGAATGTATGTTTGCGGCCCAACGGTTTATGGTGACGCCCATTTGGGACACGCCCGTCCCGCCATCACCTTCGACCTCGTATTCCGCTATCTGAAACACCTCGGGTATAAGGTGCGCTACGTGCGCAACATCACCGATGTGGGCCACCTCGAACACGATGCCGACGAAGGTGAAGACAAGATTGCCAAGAAAGCACGTCTCGAACAACTCGAGCCGATGGAGATAGCTCAATACTACACCAACCGCTTCAACGCCGCTATGGCGAAGCTCAACGTGTTGCCGCCCAGCATCGAGCCACACGCAACGGGACACATCATTGAGCAAGAGGAACTCGTTCAGCAGATTCTCGACAACGGTTTTGCCTATGTGTCAAACGGTTCGGTTTATTTCGACGTGGAAAAATACAACGAGAAATACCACTACGGCGTGCTCTCCGGCCGCAACCTCGACGATGTGCGCGACGCCAGCCGCGAGCTCGACGGCGTGGGCGAAAAGCGCCACCAGGTCGACTTCGCGCTCTGGAAGAAAGCCCAGCCCGAACACATCATGCGCTGGCCGTCGCCCTGGAGCGATGGTTTCCCCGGTTGGCACTGCGAATGCACCGCGATGGGCCGTAAATATCTCGGCGCCCACTTCGACATCCACGGTGGCGGCATGGACCTCGTGTTCCCGCACCACGAATGCGAAATCGCGCAGGCTGTGGCTTCGCAAGGCGACCAGATGGTGAAATATTGGATGCACAACAACATGATCACCATCAACGGCAAGAAAATGGGCAAGAGCTACAACAACTTCATCACCCTCGACCAGTTCTTCAACGGCGAACACGAGCAGTTGGTTCAGCCCTATACGCCAATGACCATCCGTTTCTTCATCCTCCAGGCCCACTACCGCTCAACGGTTGACTTCTCAAACGAGGCGCTCCAAGCCTCCAAGAAGGGTCTCGACCGCCTCATGGATGCCATCACGCAGCTCGAACGCATCGAGGCTGCTGCAAACGGCACGCTCACGGAGGCTTACGCCCAGGAAGTGGAGACAAAATGCTACGAGGCCCTTGACGACGACTTCAATTCGCCCATCGTCATCAGCCACCTCTTCGATGCATGCCGCACCGTCAACCAGTTGGCCGACAAGAAGCAGACCATTACGCCAGAAGGTCTTGAAGCCTTGAAAAAGGTGTTCCACACGTTCACCTTCGACATCCTCGGCCTTCAAGCAGAGGAAAGCGGCAACGCCGAGCGCGAAAAGAGCTTCGGCCAGGCCATCGACCTCCTGCTCGAACTGCGTGCCAAGGCCAAGGCCGCCAAGGACTGGGCCACGAGCGACCAAATCCGTGACCGCCTGGCCGAATTTGGCTTCGAGGTGAAGGACACGAAGGACGGAGCCACCTGGAAGCTCACGAAATAACAACGACACCACATAAATCTATAACGCCAAGAGCCGCAATGCGAGACATCGCTTGCGGCTCTTGGCGTTATAGGTGGGGTGTTCAAAATACAGAAAAATCTCTGCGCGTTTTTTTGCCAAACAACAAGTGGCAAGCATGCGCACATGATAAACGAACAAAGCGCGAAAAGGAGCGCCCTGAAAGGTAGGGTGTTCAAAATTCCATAAAAATCAAGGTTGGTAAAGAGGCGCCAGCGCCCCTGAAAGGGGCTCATATTTAGGGTAGGGGCTTGCCCCTACCTCTTGGGGCCGATTAATGAACCTCGCCCCTGTAAGGGGCTCATATCTCGAATCTTATTGCGGGGCAAGCCCCGCCAACGATATGCGCCCCTTACAGGGGCAGAAGCGAGAATTGATGAGCTGCGGCGAGAGATAGGGGCAAGCCCCTATCCTGGAATATGAGCCCCTTTCAGGTAGGGTGTTCAAAATCCAGAAAAAATCCCGCACGATTTTTGACCAAATAAACGCTATAACTCACTGATATTCTGCAACAATTATATGCATAATGTATCGGAATGGAAATCCTGCACGATTTTAAAATTGCAGTTTGTTGATTTACTGTTAGTTAGGTATCTATTTTTGGAATAATTTGGACATGAAAATTATGAGGATTTTGAACACCCTACCTCGCAGGGCCGCTCTTTTTATATGTAAATCAGTGATTACCTTCCGGTTTTCTTGGTCTTTCGAGTTTCACGCGAATCCATTTCTCGTGTGCCTCACGTGTATGTCCTGGCATTTTGTAAGACACCTGCAAGGTGTCGTTGTCCGCAAGGCGGAAGATGAGTTGATTGTCTTTCCCCATCAGTTGTGGGTCGGTGATCGACCCCGTGATGTGCTCCACGATGGTAGAGTCGTTGACCATTTTATATGTGCCTTCGTTGGTGATGACACTCTGGCCGGAGCGGTTGACGATGAGGAACGTGCTGAAAGTGCCATCACTTCTCAACACCTTCCATACTGGGAGAAGCATGGTGTGGCCGTCGGTCTTTGACACCTGCACCTGCTGCCAGATACCTTCCAAAGATTCAGGCTTCACGCTGTCGGCCATGACTTGCAAACCCATAAGCGGGGCGGCAAGGAGAAGAAACAATAACTTTTTCATGGATGGATGTTTTAGAATGGTTAGATATTTCAAATGAGCAGAGGCTCAGTTTTTCTCCTTCTGCTGTTTCACCTCAACGGGCATGACTTCCTCGCGGTATTTGTTTTTTATCTTCACGAGCAAAATTGGGCGCATGGTTGACGTCATCTCCTCACCGCGCTTCACGGTGTAGTACATTCTCAGGCCCTGTGCGGCGCCCTTTTCCAGGCGTAAAGGGATGATTTCCGTTGAGACGTTTGTTTCGGGCAAGACAATGGCAATGACCGATTCCTTTGAGAAATCAATGGACGTCGGGGCGCCGTCTTTTCCCATCACGGCGGCCATGCCAAAGAGACCAGAGAACTCTTCCTGCTTGGTGATAAGCGGATAGGAAATACCGACCACGTTGCTCTTCAGGAAATAGTTGTTCATCACCACGTATGGGATGTTCATCACTGTCTCTTTCTGATGTTTATCTGATAGATGCTGAATCGAACGGCAGGCAGTGGTCAAGCACGCTACGGCGAGACAGATGACCGTTGCAGGCATCCATATTTTGAAGCTCTTGAGTTTCATATTGTTGAATGGATTAGGATATACTAAACAAAAAGGCAAGGAGCGGCCAAGATAAGCCGTCATTACCAAATCACTTCAATTTCGCCGTCTGCGGGTTTCTGATGCCACTGGCCCCCGTCAAGAAGGCTTTGGCCGTTCCGAAGTTGAGGTTGAGGTCGAGACGCACAGGGAGGTGGTTTTTGTCATCGGTGATATAGAACTTCACGACTTCCTTTTCCTCTCCATTCTCAGTCTCCATGAAAGAGAAGACGAGGCAGCGATAGGTCGTCGATGAGTTTTCCATCTTGAATTTCTTCTTGCCACGGTAAACGATGGCCTGCCAGTCGCAGTTGTTGCCGTCGGCCATGAGGAAGCGCATGCGTGTTCCGACCTTAAAGTCGTTGGGGTCAAACGAACGGGCGCGGAGCAACATGCTGATCATGTCGAAAGCACAATAGTGTGAATGGAGTTTTTTGATTGAGGGCGCGTTGTTGTTACGCTGGTAGCGCATCTTGACGTGGCTCTCGCCGCCGCTGTAGGAATACCACACCTCGTTGCGGCGGTAAGTGCTTCCCTCATACGCCCCTTTGCGGAAATAGCGCGGAACGAGGTCGAGGTCGCAATAGGAAAGGAGCGTGTCGCGCATGACGAAGAAGCGGTCGGCCTTCTGCGAGCCACGCGTGATGAGGTAGGTCTTATAGGCTGGCTTACCGTTGTAGGTGCTCTGCGTGATATTCATGTAAGCCGTTCCAGCCTTCACCCATACAAACTTCCAATTGAAATAGAGATCATACATCAGCGTCTCTCCGCTTTTGAAAGCCGTATTTCTTGAAGAACACTGTGCCGATGCCGCCACGACGGTGAACACCAGCATGGCGAGGAGTGTAGATAACCTTTTCATAATTGTCAAAAACTTTTATCGTTTATTTCTTTCCCGCTCCGCGTTGCGGTTGCGGATGGTTTTCACCTTGTCGGCCTTCTGCTTGATCAGGCTCGCTGGTTTCTGCTTCGTCAGCGGCAGTTCCTTCACGCGCCAAACCTGCTCAATGTCCCAGTTTGGTCGCACTTCAATCTCCGTTGGATAATAGTACACTTCCTCTGGCTCCTGCTGCTTGAAGAAATCGCCCGTGTCCCATCGTCCGTTGAGATTGCGGTCGTTGAAGGCCCGGAGATAGTATTTTCCTGGTTTGATATAGAAGAAGTCGGCGCGACGGCTGGCATTGACGCGCTGCTGGCGTTCCACTCGCGAATCAGACGAGAGCACCTGCACCGTCATGGTGGTGTCGGCGCCAGGGAGCGAAACAAAGAGCGCTCCGAAATCCTCTTCCTGTCCGAATCTGAGTGTGTATTTCAAACGGGAGTTCACCTTTCCTGAAAGGCCCTGAATGGCGGCAGAGTCCACCTCCAGTTCGTAGCGCTGCCCGTATCGCCATTCACCGATGACACCAAAATCCATGAGCAGTCCCTCCTTCGGGGGCGACATCTCCCACGGGGCATCCACCAGTGTGGAGTCGTTGATTGCACGGCGCAGATGAATTGCCGCCGTGTCGATATTCATAATGGGTTCGTCAAACATGAGGCGCGGATTCTGCATGGGCGAAGCCGTTGTCGGGATGCTCGACTTCACGTTGAGGTGCTTCACGGGCATCGTCTCCTGCGAGAAATCGCCGCGCTTGTGGCGCTTCTCCAGTTGCTTCTTGAATTTCTCCATCTCCTCGGCCTGCGCCTTGAGGCGGCGTGCCATCGTCTGCCTCGGCACGAGCATGAGCGTGTCGGAAGTTGTCACAACGTTTCCCCCGAGAGAATCCTCATAGGCATCGTAGGTGAGCGTCATCTGCAACGAATCGACGGCGGGCATGCCCACGTCTTTCAACCAATAGGTGATGGTGTCGTTGCCAGGCGAGCGCTGCACCAAGAGGTCGTTGTCGGCATCGAAATTGATGCCTTTGAGCACCGGCACCATCTTCGAGGGCGCCGTGAAATAGAAGCGGAAGTATTCTGGCACGTCTCGCTGCGATTTCAAGAAATGGCGGTCGGTATTTTTGGGTTGGAAAGCCAAGAGCACCAAGTTGTCGGGCATGTAATGCGTGTAGTGGACAGTTTTGATGGAGTCGTAGTAAATCGTGTCGCGCCAAACCGTGTCGTAGCGCACATCAGGGAATGCCGAAGGCCGCACAATGGTTTTGAGCGACGCCAGCATCTCGCCGCGCGAGAGCATGAAATCGCCGTCAACATCCTTGAGCGCATAGACGCGGTAAGCCCCCGGGGCGATGCCCTTGATGGAGAAAAATCCGCGTCCATCGGTTCTCGCCACGCGGTCGAAGGGCTTGGTGGTGAAGGCCGTGTCGGTCGTGTCGCTATGCAGTCCCACCAAAATTCCCTTGACAGGTTCGAGGTTTTCGGCAGCCAAAACGTTTCCCGACACCTCCATCGTGTCAAGCGTTTCGCCCGTTGAGAAATAATAGGTGAACTGTCCCAAAGGGTTTCCCTCGTTGTTGTCCTCAATGGCGTCAGAGAAGTCGATGGTATAGGTGGTGTTGCCTTTCAGTGAGTCGGCAAGGGCCACCGTTATGTGTTTTCCTCCCACCTTTATCTCCGGCGAGAGCAACTGCGGCGGCGACACCGTGACTTTCTCTATAGCATTTTCCACGCGGATGTTTTCGTCGAAAACAATGGTCACCTTCTTGCTCTTCACGCCACGCTGGCCTAAGGCCGGCGACATCGACACGATGCGCGGCGGCGTCTCGTCATAGGGGCCGCCGTCGGGGCCGCTTCCCGGATTGGCGCAGCCGGCGAGCAACGCCACCATGAGCAGCGAAAGCAGACGCAGGGACTGGGACAGGGTTTCCTTGATGTGCATGAGATATTTTTTTAATGAAAAAGAGATAGAAAATTATCCCTCGTTGGTGTTGAGAGCGAGCACCTGGTCGATGATGTCGCGGTTGTTTGCCAAGCGTGGCACCTTATGCTGTCCGCCCAGTTTTCCCCGGCTCTTGAGCCAGTCGTTGAAGAGGTTACGGCGTGCTGGGATGATTTCAAGGGCCTGCAGTGTGAGACTCTTGTAACGCTTGGCCTCATAGTCGGAATTTATGCGCTGAAGCGCTTCGTCGAGCAGAGTGGCAAAAGCCTTGAGGTCTTGCGGCGCTTTCTCAAATTCGATGACCCACTGATGGCGGCAACGGCCTTCGGCATCCATAAACACCGGTGCGGCAGTATATTCGCTCACCACGGCGCCCGTTTTCTGGCAAGCCTCAGCAAGCCCCTTTTCGGCGTTGTCAACGATGAGTTCTTCGCCGAAAGCATTAATGAAACTCTTTGTTCGACCAGAGATGACAAACTTATAGGGGTTGGTGGAGGTGAACTTCACCGTGTCGCCAATCTGGTAGCGCCAGAGGCCGCAGGTCGTGGAGATGACAATGGCATAGTTGCGCCCCTTCTCAACGCCCCACAAAGGCACAGCCACCGCGTCCTTGCGTCCCACTTCCTCCAAGGGGATGAACTCGAAGAAGACGCCGTAGTCGATCATCAGCATCATGGCCACGTCGGTCGGGTCGTCCTGCAAGCCGAAGAAACCTTCGGAGGCGTTGTAGGTCTCCATATAATGCATGCCCTCGCTCTTGATGAGCTGGCGGTATTGCTCACGATAGGGCGTGAAAGCCACGCCGCCGTGGAAGAACACTTCCAAATTGGGCCACACCTGGTCGATGGAACTCTTGCCAGTGATTTCCAGCGTGCGGTTGAGCACCGCCATCATCCATGAAGGCACTCCCGAAAGGTTCGTCACATTTTGCTTTGAAGCGATTTCGGCAATGCGGTCGCGCTTCTCTTCGAAATCAGAGAGCAGGGCAACACGCTTTGGCGGCGTGCGCACCACGTTGACCAACGGATTGATATTCTCAATCAAAATGGCACTCAAATCGCCGACAAGCGAATGCGGCAGGTTATAGTTGGGCGCATGGCTACCTCCCAAAATGAGGGCGCGGCCATCGAAAAGGCGGCTCTTGGGATTGTTACGCAAATAGAGGCTCACGCAGTCGGTGCCTCCAGCATAGTGTGTGTCGTGCAGGCCATCGCGACTCACGGGGATGAACTTGCTCTTGTCGTTGGTGGTTCCCGACGACTTGGCATACCATTTCACGGTTCCCGGCCAGAGGATGTCGCTCTCGCCATGACGCATGCGGTCGATATATCCTTTCAGTTCCTCATAGGTGCTGATGGGCACCTTTTCGGCAAACTGTTCGTAGTTGCTGATGTCGGCATAATGGTGTTCCTTACCCCAAAGCGTATTTTCAGCACGGCCGACAAGACGTGCCAACACCTGGCGCTGCACTTCTTCTGCCTGCGTGGCATAGCGCTCAAGGCGGTTCGTGCGGCGAACAAAAAACGGGCGTATGATGGATGTTAAAGACATATTCAATTTTTAAATGGGCAACGGGGGCAGCTTTATGCTTTCTAAGTATCACCAATAGAAAGCAGGTGGCCGAAAGCCGATTCGACCACCTGTGTTTCTCTGTTCAACTTATTTTTTCCCGAGGAAACCGCTTCTCAGTTTTGGTCGTATGCGTGTTTCGGATAGTCGATGGTGTAATGCAGTCCACGGCTTTCCTTGCGCTCAATGGCCTGCCGCGTGATGAGATATCCCACGTTGATCATGTTGCGGAGCTCGCAAATATCGCGGGTGGCCTTCACGCGCTTAAACAGTTCCTCGGTCTCTTCATAGAGCAAATCGAGGCGCGTCCATGCGCGTTTGAGGCGCAGATCGCTACGCACGATGCCCACATAATTCGACATCACCTGCTCCACTTCGCGCACGTCCTGTGCAATCAACACCTTCTCTTCGTTGCTCATCGTGCCCTCGTCATTCCATTCCGGCACACGCTCGTTGAATTCATATTCGTCGATGTGTGCCAGCGAGTGTTTGGCAGCGGCTTCAGCATACACCACAGCCTCAATGAGCGAATTGGAAGCCAAGCGGTTTCCGCCGTGCAGACCTGTGCAAGAGCATTCGCCAACGGCATAGAGGCGATGGATGCTTGAGCAGGCGTTGAGGTCCACCTTGATGCCGCCGCAGAGATAATGGGCGCAAGGGGCAACGGGAATGTACTGCTTCGTGATGTCAATGCCGATGGAGAGGCATTTGGCGTAAATGTTCGGGAAATGATGTTTCGTCTCCTCCGGGTTTTTGTGCGTCACGTCAAGACAGACGTGGTCGATGCCGTGGATTTTCATTTCCTTATCGATGGCACGCGCCACGATGTCACGCGGAGCCAGGGAGAGGCGTTTGTCGTATTTCTGCATAAACTCCTCGCCGTTTGGCAGGCGAAGGATGCCGCCGTAACCGCGCATAGCCTCCGTGATGAGATAGGCAGGATGCGTTTCTCCAGAATGGAAGAGCGCCGTTGGGTGGAACTGGATAAATTCCATGTCCTTCACCGTTGCCTTGGCACGATAGGCCATGGCAATGCCGTCGCCCGTGGCGATGTCTGGATTGGTGGTAGTGGCATAAACCGCTCCGCAGCCACCAGTGGCCAGCACCGTGACACGCGAGAGAATGGTGTCGATTTTCTTCGTGTCGGGGTCGAGCACATAAGCACCGTAACATTCAATGTCGGGCGTACGACGCGTCACTTCCACACCCAAATGGTGCTGTGTGATGATTTCCACGGCGAAATGGTTTTCCAGCAGCGTGATGTTCGGCGTTTTTTTCACCGCCTCGATGAGTCCGCGCTGAATTTCGAAGCCCGTGTCATCGGCATGATGGAGAATGCGAAATTCGGAGTGTCCGCCCTCGCGGTGGAGGTCGAAAGAACCGTCTTCATTCTTGTCGAAGTTCACGCCCCACTTCAGCAGACGCTCAATGCCGGCAGGCGCATTGCGCACCACCTGTTCAACGGCCCGCGGATCGCTGATGTAATCGCCAGCAATCATCGTGTCGCGGATGTGCTTGTTGAAATCATCCACTTTGAGGTTCGTCACAGAGGCAATACCACCCTGCGCCTTGGCCGTGTTGGCCTCCTCAATGGAAGTTTTGCAAACGAGGGCCACCTTGCCTTTGCCCGAGGCAGCCACCTGGAGGGCGTAACTCATCCCGGCCACACCGGAACCAATTACCAAGAAGTCGAATTTACGTATCATTCTTCGTCGTTACTTAGATGTCGCGAAGTTACATTTTTTTTTTCGAATGATGGGAAACACGCCGGCTATCTATATACATAGGTGTAAAAAACTCAAAAAATAAAGGGCAGTCCGTCCCCCGATAGATATAAATTATTATCTTTGCCCCGTTTAACGGCAAAATGTATGCACCGAAAGGCTTGCACGCACCGCATTTCAATGCCTGTTCTCGATTTTCCGTCAGATGGTCATATATGATGGGATTGAAATTCCAACCGCAATGAGAAACTATAATCCACTGCAACGATGGAATTCTCTCTCCAAAAGAGGATACAGAATTTCCCACACCATTTTCCACACCGTGAACAGCGCCTTCCGCTATTGCCAAACACCTACTTAACTACCAAATATTAATCATGCAAAGCAAACTCTATTTCTCGTTAGCCCTCGCTTCATCTGTTGCGCTAACATCATGTAACAAGCTCGGCGAGCTCTCTGCCGACAATTTCACAGTGACCCCTTCTCCTATGGAGGCTGTGGGCGGTAAAGTGCCTGTGACCATCAACGGACGCTTTCCTGAAAAATACATGAAGAAAAAAGCCATTGTGACTGTAACCCCCGTATTGCGCTATGCTGAAGGCAGTGCACAGGGCCAGTCTGCCACATTCCAGGGTGAGAAAGTTCAGGCCAACAACACTGAGATTTCTTACAAGGTTGGCGGCAACTACACAATGAAGAACAGCTTCAACTACGTGCCTGAAATGGCCAAGAGCGAACTCTACCTCACTTTCGATGCACAGGTCGGAAAGAAGAAGGTGAAGGTGCCTGAAGTGAAGGTGGCCGACGGTGTCATCGCCACTTCCACGCTGATCAACCGCACTGCTGCCAGCGCCAACACGGCAACGGGCGAAGACCAGTATCAGTATGCCATCGCTCAGACCAAGGAAGCACAAATCAAATACCTCATCAACCAGGCTAATATCCGCACGAGCGAGCTCAACAGCGTGTCTGTTCAGGACTTCGTCAAGACGCTCCGCGAAATCAAGGCCGACCAGAAGGGCTTCCAGCTCGACAACATCGAAGTTTCGGCTTATGCTTCACCAGAAGGTAAGTTCGACTTCAACAAGAAGTTGGCTGAAAAGCGTGGCGGCACTTCAAGCGCTTACGTGAAGAAGTCTTTGAAGAAAAACAAGTTGGAAACTGATGTCGACACCCGCTATACGGCTGAAGACTGGGACGGCTTCCAGAAACTCGTGGCTGCTTCAAACATCCAGGACAAGGAAGTGATCATTCGCGTGCTCTCTATGTATGAAGACCCCGAACAGCGCGAAACGCAGATTCGCAGCCTCTCCGCTGCTTTCAACGAATTGGCTAACGAAATCCTGCCTGAATTGCGCCGTGCCCGTCTGACCATCAACTACAACATCATCGGCCGCAGCGACGACGAAATCGAAGAGCAGTTGAAGAACGATGCTTCTAAGCTTTCTGTTGAAGAATTGCTCTATGCCGCAACGCTCACCGACGATGCTGCCAAGAAGGAAGACATCTACAAGAAGACGGTTCAGCTCTATCCTAACGACTACCGCGCATACAACAACCTCGCTGAATTGGCGCTCAAGAGCGGCAACACGACTGCTGCCAAGCAATATCTCGCTCAGGCGCTCCAGAAGAATGCCAAGTCAAGCGAAGCCAACGCCAACATGGCTTTGTTGAGCCTCGTTGAAGGCAATACCGAAGCTGCTGAACAGGCTCTCGGCAAGGCTGCTGAAGCTAAGAACTACAAGGAAGTGCTCGGCAACCTCAACATCGCTAAGGGCAACTACGCTCAGGCTGCTCAGGACCTCGCCGGCGTGAAGTCTAACAGCGCTGCTTTGGCACAGATTCTCAACAAGGATTATGCCGCTGCCGCTCAGACGCTCGCAACGATTGCCGCTCCGGATGCCACTACGAGCTATTTGAAGGCCATCCTCTCAGCACGCACGAACCAGAACACGCAGGCACTTGCCAACTTGAAGGACGCTTTTGCTAAAGACGCTTCTCTGAAGGCACGTGCAGCCAAGGATCTTGACTTCGCCAAATTGTTTGGTGACGCCACTTTCCAGAGCCTCATCAAATAATCAAAGGAATAATTCCTTATAATTTTTTCTGCAGCAAGAGCTAAAAGCACCAGCGTTTGCAATGCCAACCGCCGATTTCCATCGGGCGGCCAGCATCTGGCAAGCACAAGGCTTTTGGCTCTTGTTTCTTTTAGGGGAAATGCCCGCTAACTAAAGGGAAAGTTTTACGAAACACCCCCTCCATTTATCTCCAACGATATGAAAATCATCCACTCACGCTTGCTGCTCGCGCTGTCGGCCCTACTGCTCGCCGCCTGTTCGCAGCCCAAAGACAAGTTTATCTTCGAAGGTAAAATCGCAGGCATCCAGCAGGCCGAATTTTATGTCTACAGTGACGACGGAGCCTTGTCTGGCGTTGACACCATACGCATCGATGATGGCAAATTCTCTTATGAATGCCAACTCACTTCGCCGGCTGTGCTGACGCTTCTCTATCCCAATTTCTCGCAGACCTACATCGTGGCGGAACCAGGAAAGACCATCGAGATGAAGGGTGACGCGGCAAAATTGGGAGAGGCCGACATCTCTGGATCGGAAGAAAACGAACTGCTCACGGATTTCCGACAGAAGCAAAACACCTTGCCAGAAAACAACCAACGCCTCGCTGCCTCTGAGTTTATCAGAACCCACACAAAAACACTGGCGGCAGTGGCGGTGTTCAAAAAATATTTCGCCTACGCGCAAGCTCCCGATGCTGCCACCACGCGTTCGCTGCTCAAAGACCTCACCAAAGCCCAACCGCGCAACGCCGCCCTCACGCTGATGGCGGAACGCCTGCTGGCGCAGCTCAACGGTGCCGCTGGCCAAACGCTGCCTGATTTCTCTTTTGAAACGCTTGCCGGAAAACCTGTAAACAAGGCGCAGTTCAGCGGCCGTCCCTTCGTGGTGTTTTTCACCGCCTCCTGGGCCGGAAATTCCCGCCTCATCGCCGAAAGCCTGCGCCGCATGCACAATGCCTACGGCAACCGCGTCGGTGCCCTTGTCCTTTCAATGGACTTAGACCGCAACGGCTGCAAGCAACAGATGGAGCGCGACAGCATCTCTGCGCCAGTCATCTGCGACGGTAAGGCTTTCCAAAGCAAGGCCGCACAGACGCTGGGACTCCGCTACGTGCCTGGCAACCTCCTCGTCAACGCTGAAGGCCGCGTCGTTGCCCGCGACCTTGACTTCGACGAGATGGAGAAACGCCTCGCCGAATTGCTTAAATAATAATACAGCAGCTGCATATCCTTGGTTTCCAAAATATTTTCAACAAACAAAATGAAGAAATACCTATCACGCCTGCTCCTTCTCGCCGCCTTCCTGCCCCTCGCCGCCTGGGGCGAGAAACAACCGACGGTGTTGCTCCACACTTCCGTTGGCGACATCACGGTGACGCTCTTCAACTCCACCCCAGCCCACCGCGACAATTTTCTCAAACTCGTGCGCGAAGGCTATTACGACGGAGTCATTTTCCACCGTGTCATCAAAAACTTCATGATACAAACGGGCGACCCAGACTCGCGCAACCCCATCCCCTATAAGGTGTATGGCGACGGCGGTCCTGACTATACGCTTCCCCTGGAGCTCGACCTCCCCCGCCACTATCACTACCGCGGTGCCCTGGCTGCCGCACGCGAAAGCGACGATGTCAATCCTGAGCGCCGCAGCAGCGGTTCTCAGTTCTACATCGTATGGGGAAAGCGCTACAGCGAGGCCGACCTCTCCGATATCTCTGAACGCATCTATGAAGCCACAGAAGGCCGCTGCGAAATGACCAAGGAAATGGCTGAGACCTACGGCAAAAAGGGCGGCACGCCCTGGCTCGACGGACAATACACGGTGTTTGGAGAAGTCTCCATCGGCCTTGACGTTGTCAAAGCCATACAAAGCGTCAGCACCGACACTTCCGACCGCCCCCTCAAGGATATTTTCCTTCTCAAGGCATCGGTGGTGGAGTGAACAAAGCGCGAAAGGGAGCGTTCTCGCAGCGGAGTTTTGCACTGGCCCACATAATCGTCTGTTGCGGCGCCAGCATTGTAGCTCACTTTGCTTGCAAAGTGAGGGCCACGAACACGTAGCGAATATAGCCAGCGCTTTAGGGCATATCTTCGTTGGATTTTTAGCCGTGTTTGGCCGCCACAATATTCGTCCCCCTCACTTTGCGAGCAAAGTGAGCTACAGTGCTTCGCCTCAGGCCTTCGCTGCATGTTCGCGCAGCACTCCTTGTAGCGGTGCCGCAACCGCCATACTATTTGGTAAAAAATTGCGCAGAGAATTTTCTTTTATTTGAACACCCTATCTTTCAGGGGCAACGTGCGCCACTCTACCAACCTTGATTTTCTCCATTTTAAACGCCCGCCCTCTTCCCCATTTCAGCCCACAATATCCCGGCTGACATAGAACGCTCTTTCCAAAAGGGCGTTTTTTATTTCCCCAACTTACATTTCGATGTTTTTCATTCAAAACAAACACCATATTGTTATTAGTTTTAAAAGAAATGTGTAACTTTGCAATCAGTTAAGCAACAGCAAGAGATTGCGAAGAGACCTGTTGCCGCCGCCTCATCAAACAAGCAAAAGGGATAGGGGAGAAGCGACACGGTTTCCAGTCGAAAGACAAACGGTTTCCTGCCAATAGAAAACAACGGAGCGCTCCATACGGAATGCCCCATAAAAATAGAATAGAAAAATGAAAGCCTGCGAAGTTATTGAAAACCTCAAGCGCCGTTTTCCCGGTGAACCAGAGTACATCCAAGCCGTGAGCGAAGTGCTCGACACAATTGAAGAAGAATACAACCAGCATCCGGAGTTTGAAGCCGCCAGCCTTATTGAGCGTCTCTGCATCCCCGACCGCATCATCAGTTTCCGCGTCACTTGGGTGGATGACAAAGGCCGCGTACAGTCAAACATGGGCTACCGTGTGCAACACTCCAACGCCATCGGCCCATACAAGGGTGGTATCCGTTTCCACAGTTCTGTCAACCTCGGCATCTTGAAGTTCCTCGCCTTTGAGCAAACTTTCAAAAATTCTCTGACCACACTGCCGATGGGCGGTGCGAAGGGCGGTTCCGACTTCTCTCCGCGCGGCAAGTCAAACGCTGAAGTGATGCGCTTCTGCCAAGCCTTTATGACGGAGCTCTGGCGCAACATCGGTCCTGACACCGACGTGCCAGCAGGCGACATCGGCGTAGGTGGCCGCGAAGTGGGCTACATGTATGGCATGTATAAAAAACTGGCCCGTGAGAACACTGGAACGCTGACCGGTAAGGGTCTGGCCTTCGGTGGTTCTCTCATCCGTCCGGAAGCCACTGGCTACGGCAATGTCTATTTCCTCCAGGAAATGCTCAAGACGCGCGGCATCGACTTGGCCGGCAAGCGTGTGTGCATCTCTGGCTCTGGCAACGTGGCCCAGTACACGGCTGAAAAACTCATCGAACTCGGCGCTGTGCCCATCACGATGAGCGACTCTGATGGATATATCTACGATCCAGAAGGCATCACGCGCGAAAAGCTCGACTATATCATGGAGCTCAAAAACCTCTACCGCGGACGTATCCACGAATATGCAGAGGAGTATCCCGGTGTGAAATACGTGGCCGGCGCCCGTCCTTGGGCTGAGAAGTGCGACATCGCCATGCCTTCTGCCACGCAGAATGAAATCGATGGCGACGACGCTCGCCAGCTCCTGGCCAACGGCTGTTTCGCCGTTTCGGAAGGTGCCAACATGCCTTCAACGCCTGAAGCTGTCGATGCCTTCCTCGAAGCAGGCATTCTCTATGCTCCAGGCAAGGCTGCCAATGCCGGCGGTGTGTCGGTTTCTGGTTTGGAAATGACGCAAAATGCGCAACACCTCTCTTGGAGCGCTGAGGAGGTCGACCAGCGTCTCCACCGCATCATGGAAGATATCCATGCCCAGTGTGTGAAATATGGCAAACGCGAAGACGGCACTGTCAACTACGTGCGCGGCGCCAACGTGGCCGGCTTCATGAAGGTGGCCAGCGCCATGATGGCACAAGGCATCCTCTGATTTTTCTTTGCATACCAATTAATATCAAAGCCCCGTGGACACACAGATTGTTCCACGGGGCTTTTCGTATTTTTTTCCTTTCACCTCAACACGGGAAGAAGAGCGGAATGATGATCAGGGAGACGATGCCGAGAATGATTTGCAACGGCAGACCCACCTTGACGTAATCCATAAAGGTGTAGTGTCCTGCGCTCATCACCATCGCATTGGGCGGCGTACAAATTGGCGTGGCGAAGCAGCAGGAAGCGGCCACGGCAGCCGTCATCATAAAGGGCGTTGGGTTGACACCGATGCCTTCGGCAGCGGCCCAGGCGATGGGCGCCACGAGGATGGCGGTGGCGGAATTGCTGATAAACGTGGAGAGCAACGACGTAACTACATAAACGCCTGCCATAATGGCGATGGGCCCCATCGAATGAAGGGAAGAAACGAGGCCTTCGGCAATCATTTTTGAAATGCCCGTATTGCTCAGGGCCGTGCTCATCGGCATCATGCCAGCGATGAGCACGATGCTCTCCCAGCCAATCATCTTGTAGGCGCCGTCCACACTGCGCGTACATCCTGTCAACACCATTGCCAGTCCGGCCACGATGACCGATGCCACCGCTGGAATGCCAATTTGTTTTTCAAACACCATCGCAATCACCATGAGCACCATGATGAGGGCGGCAAGGGGTGCCTTGTGGTCGAGCGCAACGTTTTGTGCCGTCTCGTCGGGACGTCCGATGACGAGCCATTCACGCGTCTTCTTACTCAAACTCTCAATGCCTTTCCAGCGGCCGTGCATAAGGAGCATGTCGCCGTTGTAGACCTTCTCGTCGCGGATATCCTCAAAGATGTAGTGGCCGTGACGCTTGATGGCCAACACGTTCAAGCCAAAACGCTCGTTGAAGTTGGCCTGGCGCAGCGGACGGTTGATGAGGGCCGATTCAGGCGTGATGAGCACCTCTGCCAAACCTATTTCATAGAAATCCAATTTGCCCTTACCATCGCGCTCTTCGTCTTCAAAGACGGTCAGATGATAATCGGTCGCCATTTTCTTCACATCGTCGGCATGTCCGAGCACATAGATGGTGTCGCCCGGCGAGAAAATGGTATCGGGCGAAATGGTCTCCTGCGTGACCGAACCAAAGATGGAACGGTTTTCGCGGCGCACCTCCAGCACCGTCACGCCGTAGCGGTGTCTAAGATTGAGTTCCTGCACGGTGCAACCCTCGATGGGTGACGGCCCGTTGGTGGCCTGCAGGCGGAAGACGCAGTCGTTGATATGATATTCATGGAGCAGTCCGGCAAGCGATTTGCCATCATCCGCCTCAGCGCCGTCGCGGCCCTTTTTGCTGAGGAAGATGCGGCAGAGCGGCCAAAGGAGCAGTGTGCCCACGATGAGGAGAATAAGTCCGATGGGGGTGAAATCGAAGAAAGCGAAGTCGGACTTGCCGTTTTCCGTGAGGTAATTGCTCACGATGAGGTTGGGCGGCGTACCAATCAAGGTGAGCACACCACCGAGCGAACTGGCGAAGGCCAGGGGCATCATGAGTTTAGAAGGACTCACCCCGCTTGTTTTACACATGGCCAGAATGATGGGCAAAAGGAGCGCCACGGTTCCTGTGTTGCTCACAAAAGCAGCCACAACGGCCGTCACGAGCATCACGAGGAAAAACAACCTTTTCTCATCGGTTCCTGCCAGTCGCAACAGGCGTCCGCTGATAATCTTGGCCAAGCCGGTTTGAAACACGGCACCTCCAACCACAAAGAGTCCGATCATCATCACCACGGCGGAATTTGAGAAACCGGCCAGAGCGGCCTTGGCATCAATCACACCCGTGGTGAGGAGCACGGCGGTTGAACAGAGGGCAATGATGTCGGAACGGATTTTTCCGATGATGAAGGCCACGATGGTGGCCACGAACGTGACGATGACGATGCCTATCTGCACATTGGGCGAGGCAATCCAGTCACCGAAACTGAAGAGCGGGGTTAACATGTTTTTTTAATTAGGTTTAGAGATTAGTGAAACGTCTGTACGGCCATCGTGCTTTGTTTTTCATGACAAGCAGACCACCCTTTTCAAGGTTTTTCCAACATCCTTGAATCAACCAGGCTCCCTGCTCTTTTTGCACCGCCGTCAACGCCCGTTTTCTCCGAGCGCCCCCTAAGTTAACCCTTACTGCTGACGTGGCCAATTTTTACGCCCGCTTTTTCCGCACTTCCTATTTTATAACATGATTCCAACGGCGTTTCGAGGGTGGGAGAGGGCTTACAGAAGCGAAAATCCGCCCTGTAAATACCCGTTGAAAACCATGTTGAAAAGCAGTGTATAACCCGTCTCATAACTCCCTGCGGCCAAGCAACGCCACCCTGAAAAGTTATCCCACCCGTTTCCACGGCTTTCCACCGGGGTTTTCAAACGCCGCCTCTCGTTTTTCACATACCCCCTTCCTGGTGCCGATAAGTTTTCAACACCATGTTAATAAATAGCTCTGCCTGCCCGCTAAATGCCTGAACAATATCGCCTCTCCGCCACACCTGCCTTGTGGGTAAGGATGGGTATAAACCGGCAGTAAGAGTGGATAACTTTTGGGGGGATTTCTTAGCCTCTCTTTTATCCACAGTTTCCACACCCCATCATAATAATCATAGTATTTTCTATTTATAAAAAAAGAAGAAATACCCTATTATAATAAGAAGGGACTGGGGGATGTGGAAAAACGGGAAAGAGGGGAACACAGAGGGGAGACGAATCATGGAAGGAAAAGACGGGAGAGGGGAGACGATTGAAGCGGAAGAAAAAAACGGAGCCAAGGAAAGGGGGGATGCGGCATCGCTGCAAGGGGCACCGCGCGGACATTTGGCAGAGGTCTGAGGCGAAGCACTGTAGCTCACTTTGCTCGCAAAGTGAG
>ERZ1035006.1041-NODE-1041-length-19677-cov-42.068596_pt1 | contig 19677 bp, 16 predicted proteins | sample MGYA00520694_ERZ1035006 | MGnify/ENA primary metagenome ERZ1035006 (study PRJEB33766, sample SAMN09781746) | gut metagenome | biome: gut microbiome | host: Homo sapiens | place: Madagascar | study: EMG produced TPA metagenomics assembly of the PRJNA485056 data... | reverse complement strand
TGTTGGTAACAACTGAGGCTTTTGGTCGTGGCTTAATAAAATAAGCCACAACACAAGGCAGATAAATCTGCCTAAAACTGGCTAAAAACTGGTTACAACATCATTGTGATTGCGATCTATGCGTGTTGTCGCCGTATACTGAAAGAATGCTTGGTATTAAAAAGACTGGAAACAGGCATTTAAGACGACTGGTAGTAGAAATATCTAATACCTACAGACGAGGCACTGTAGGTCGTAAATTGGCAGCCTTAAAGGACGTCAGAAGGATATGCCTAAGGATGTAGTTGCGTATGCTGATAAGGCTACTAATCGTTGCCAAAGAAAGTACTAGCGTATGATGTTCAAAGGAAAGAATTCAAATCAGGCGGTAGCTACTGTAGCTAAAGAGCTATGTTGCTTTATCTGGGGAATGATGACCGGTCATTATTCAAGAACAGCACAGGCAGAAGCTTCAGTATACCGTTCTGAGTTAGATTAGAGTTTTATTAAGGAAAAGAAGTAGGCTCAGTATTTTAAAGTGATTTAGGTAAGACGTTTTTTATCAAGAAGATTTGAACTATCTACGAACAATCTATGATGGCACGTTAAACGTGATCCTCGCTAATAGACAGTAGAGTTCGCGGCGAAACCATTGACCTGGGGTAACCAATCCTCGTATAACAGAGTGGCCAATGCCGTATCTTATACTGAAAAGAGCGTCTTATCTAAATCACTAACTTAACTTTTGCGTTTCAAAAAATATTAACAAATCGCTTATAAATGTGGTCTAGCACTACATTTGCTGTTTAAAAATCGATTTCTTTAACTATTTAGAAATTGTGTTCTAAGTTCAAGACTAAGTAAGGATTGAATAAACTTAGCGGTAGTACTATACCATTTGTTTATTACGTCTTTTGCTATGTTGTATGCAAGTTGTAACATATCATCAGCTATACAGCCTGCTTTATGCAGTTCATCAATGAGAGAAGTAAAGTAACATGAAAGGGTTTCTAATGCTTCTAAGAAAGGAATGGTTCTCATTTCATCACAGCTGTCTCTAAATATCTGACAGTGACATAGAGGATCATCCTGAAATCTTCTAATAATTTCAATGATGATATATCTGATGTAAGCAATATGATTTAAAGCAGTAACAGTATCAAAGTCAGTACCAAAGCATTCTTTGTTAAGCCCCAGATATTGTTTACATGACTTAAAGCAGCATTCAATAGCCCAACGTCTTGAATAGAGTTCAACAATCTTTTCAGATGTAAGAGATGTATTTGTACAGAGAAGAGTAATAAACTCTTTGCGGTTATTACGGTTTCTTACAAAGACTAATTTTACAATCTGACTTGAGGGAGTTTGTACCTCTGTAGCACTGATAATATCAGAGTCTAAGTTCTGTCTTTTCTTTAAGTCAGAAAGAAGCTTGTTTAAATTGTAACGAGTAGTTTCATCTACAAAGGAGAACTTAAGGCTCTTCTTAATCATACAGATACTGTGTAAGCCAATCTCTAGAAGGTCTGATGTCAGTTTATCTGAATAGAACCAGGTATTCATAAGAGCATATTGATCTTTGATACCAAAAGTTGATAATAGATTTGCAATAGCGATATACCATTGAAGGCTTACGCTGTTTAGAATCAGCTCTTCCCTTTGCTCTAGCTTTTCTGTTATCAATCTTCTTATCAAAGTCTCTGATTATGCGTTTCTCTTTTCTTGAACTCATAAGAGCAGATACTACAGGAAAGATATTCGTACCATCAGATCAGCAGATAAGTAAGTTGGCAAAGCCTTTAACACATTTACCTCTTACATGGTCAAAGGTTCTAGATAAACCTTCAATATGTTTAACTCTTGCTCTTTCAATAATAGTGTCATCGATACAGAGTGTATAGATATGATCTTTATTGTTGAGTTTTACTATTATTGAGCATACTACCTTAGCAATAAATTTAAGTAGATTTGACCAGTTGTATCTGCTGTCTGATACAAATCGCATCAGAGCATAGTAACTGCATTCAGGATATTCAACTGAGGCAAGAGTAAATCTGTCATGGACTGATTTAGCTCCTGTAAAGATAGAGCTTATAAGAAGCATAAGTAGAGCATAGACAGATACCCCTGACCTTTTTGGAGAAGCCTGCTCTTACTAAAACTCTATTCAAATCTAAGCAATCTTTAGAACAAACAGATTTAATTGATAATAGAGGTTTGGTATTTGAAGAATTTTGTTGTATATTACTCACCGTTATCCATGCGTTATCTTATTGATTTGTCGAGATATATTATAACACAGAGATACCTTTAAATTATAGTTAACTATATGTTTTTCAAAAAAATATAGCTAATTTTCTTCAAATTTTTCTATTACCTGTCTACCTCAGATTCAAAATAATTAAAGAAATCAATTTTTAAACAACAAATGTGGTGCTAGACCGCATCTATAAGCGTTTTGTTGGCTAATTTTGAATCGCAAAACTTGGGTCACTAAAAAGGTACTTGACAAAGGTCACTTCACAACAGATTTATAAAATTGGAATGATTAGATGAAAATACCATTTGTTACATTTAAGCCGCTAGAGGCTGAATTAGATAAAAAAATTCGTGATGCTTTTGAACGTGTTTATACTCGTTCCTGGTATATTGATGGTGTTGAAGAAGAGAATTTTGAGAAGTCTTTTGCTGAATATTGTGATAGTAAATATTGTGTTGGTGTTGGAAATGGATTGGATTCGCTTTTTTTGGCGCTTAAAGCTTTATGCGTTAAAGAAGGGGATGAGGTGATTGTTCCTTCCAACACATATATAGCCACGGCTTTAGCTGTTACTTATGTTGGAGCAACTCCTGTGTTTGTAGAGCCAGATATTAGAACTTTTAATATTGACCCATCTAAGATTGAGGAAGCAATAACAGAAAAGACAAAGGCCATTATGCCGGTTCATCTATATGGTCAAGCTTGCGATATGGATCCGATTATGGAGATAGCGAATAAGTATAACCTTTTCGTTGTTGAAGATTGTGCACAGGCACATGGTGCTACATATAAAGGAAAAGTTGTCGGTTCATTTGGTGATGCTGCTGGATTTTCTTTCTATCCTGGTAAGAACCTTGGAGCGCTTGGTGATGCAGGGGCTACTGTGACTAATAATGAAGAATTGGCTAAGAAAGTCAGAGCATTAGGAAACTACGGTTCTGATTATAAATACCATCATGTATATCAAGGAAATAACTCTAGACTTGATGAACTTCAGGCTGCTTTTCTTGCTGCGAAACTGCCTCTTCTTGATAAAGTAAATGAGAACAGAAGGAGAATTGCTGATAGGTATTTAGCAGGGATTAATAATCCAAATGTAATTCTGCCTTTCGTTCCTGACTATGCTGTTCCTGTTTGGCATATTTTTGGTATCAGATGTAAGAGAAGATCGGAACTAGAAATTTTCTTAAACGATGCCGGTATTGGTACAAATAAGCATTATCCGATTCCAATGCATTTACAGGATTGTTATAAAGACCTTGGTTTTAAAGAGGGGGACTTTCCAATTGCAGAGGAGATTTCTTCTTCTGAACTGAGTATTCCAATGTATTACGGTATGACGGATGATGAAGTACAGTATGTAATAGATAAGGTGAATGAGTTCTAATGAGGCTTAGAAATTTAGAGTTAAAGGATGCTCCGTTTATGCTAGAGTGGATGCATGACGAAAGCGTGGTAGAAAATCTGCGAGGCAGATTTTCTGAAAAAACAATAGAAGACTGTGAAGCATTTATTAAGGCGGCTGCGAATAAAGAAAAGAACATTCATCTTGCAATAGTTTCTGATGAAGATGAATACATGGGAACCGTATCTTTAAAGAATGTTAAAGATGGAAGCGCTGAGTTTGGAATAGCTGTGAGAAAATCAGCTATGGGTAGAGGTTATTCTTGGTGGGGAATGGAAGAAATAATCAGACAGGCTTTTGATGAGTATTCCCTTGAAAGTGTCTATTGGTGTGTTTCAAGATCTAATGAAAGAGCGGTTAGATTTTATGACAAACATAACTTCCATGAGGCAGTAGACATTTCAGAAGAAATATTGAAACGTTATGAAGGTGTGCCAGATCTGAAATGGTATTCGGTTCTTAAAGGCGATGTGCTTGATGACAGAACAGAAGTTGCTGGATGTAATATAGTTCACATTAAAACCATACCAACGGTAGGAGCTGGAGAACTTTCATTTTTTGAGTCGACACATGACGTTCCTTTTGAAGTTAAGAGAGTGTATTACATTTCAAAGGTTCCAGAAGGTACTCGAAGAGGATTCCATGCTCATAAGAAATTAAAACAATTGTTATTCTGCCCATATGGTAGAATTCAGCTAGTTCTTGAGAATAAACATGGTAGAGAAGAAATTGAACTTTCTGATCCATCCATCGGTGTTGTGATTGAAGAACCAACCTGGAGAGAGATGTTATGGCTACAAAAGGACTCTGTCCTTTGTGTTGCTGCATCTGATTTCTACAAAGCTGATGATTACATAAGGAATTATGAAGAGTTTAAGGAGACAATCAGTTGTGAATAATACAAGACTAGATGTTCTAGTTACTTTTTATAACCAAGAAAAATACGTAGATAGAGCACTCGAGTCGATATTTTCACAACAGTGTAATTTCAACTTTAATGTTCTTATCGGCGATGATGGATCTTCGGATTCAACTCTTTTAAAAGTTTATGAGTGGACTCAAAAGTATCCAGGAAGAATATTTGTCCACTCAATGGATCGTGAACCAGGAAAAAAATATATTGGTGGATTTAGAGCGTCTCAAAATAGGTTAAATCTTTTAAAATATGTCACATCTGAATATTTCATATATTTAGATGGTGATGATTATTTCACAGATATAGATAAGTTTCAGATTCAGATAGATATCCTTGATAATCCTAAAAACTATGACTGTGTTGCTTGTTCTCACGATATTTGGGCTGTATACCCAAATGGGAAGAAGGAACTATATAATAAAGCTACTTTTGTGCAAGGCAAGGTAAGCATAGAGCAATACTGGTTTAGAGATTATTTTCACACTGATACAACAGTAGTTAGAAGTAGTGTCATCCCTTATATTCATAGCGAACTGTTGATTAATAATTTTAACGACAATCTTATCACCTATGATATTTTTCAAAATGGTAAATTTTATTATCTAAAGAAGGTAATGGCGGCTTATGACCAAAATGGAGAAGGTATATGGACAGGGGAAAAGCAACTAATAAACAACCTTCGTAACATGTTTTTATATGATCTGTGTTTAATTATTAATCCAAGACTAAAACGACAAAATATAACTCGGTTTTATCCAACATGGAAATGGTTTTATAAAAATAGAAACAACATAGATAAAAGAGGTGTTGAAATATTAGTTAAAGAAGCTGAGGAACGCAATCTGATTTACTCGTTAAAGTGGCTTGATTTTCCTAAAAATAGAAGGAGTCTTTTGAAAGATTGTTATAAGATTTTTGCTATAGCAATATTTAATAAATATCGTTATAGAGCAAAAAATATAATCAAAATCATCTTTCACTTTATAAAGAAAGTGGTAAAAAAAGAGGAAAGATTGATTAAAAATTATTCGTTTCAAAATCTATATAAAAAAAATCCTGTATATAGAGACATAAAAAAAACAGATGACGCCCTTCTAAAAAAATGTGCCAATCACGTTAATGAATTAGGTATTTCTATAGCACAAGTTTTTGATAATAAATCAGGAATTATCACAATTATTTCCGACGACGGAGAATATGTCACTAGTAAGAAACTCAGGCAACTTTCAAAAGAACATAACATCCCAATGACTGTAGCTGGAAATATTATAAACATTGCAGCTAATATTGATCACTGGAAAACAATAATTCAAGAAGGAAACATAGAATTAGTCAACCATTCATATAACCATTATCGCATGGATGATGATTGGAAATATGCTTCGGATGAAGGGCGTTATATTCATGAAATAGTTCATGCAGAAATTTTTTTAAGAAATCAATTTGGTATCAATGATAAGGTTTTTGTGTGCCCTGAGAACGCAATTAACAATTTAGGTTATAAAGTGATAACTGATGATGGAATCGTTGCTGTTCGAAGAGGTGAAAGAGGCGTTAATTCACTGAGTCCTACTGATGGTACTACCCCAGGAGGTTGGTTTAATCTTAAGTGTTATGGCATTATGGATCAGCCTAAATATCTAAAAACAAGAAAAGAAATGCGAGCTCAATGGCTTAAAAGTTCAATAGGAAATTGGCTAATTGAGATGTGGCATAATGTTGATGTTGATGGTTACCAGTCTATTTCATATAGAGAAGCTCAGAATCATTTAGACGAGATTCTAAATTTTGCTAATAGTAATAATCTATGGATTTCGAAATTTACCGATGCAGTCAAATATTTGAGGACAAAAGAAAATGCTGTTATTTATAGTTGGAAAGAAAAATATAAATATTATGTAGCTTTGATTTGCAATTTTGAAGGGCTGGAACTCTCACAAGAAATGACAATTAATTGTATGCTCGAGGGTGTTAAATTAACATACAACATCCTTCCGAACAAATTATATTGTATTGAAAACAACCGGATAGTGATAGTTGATAATAACTATTCAGAATATGAGGTGTAACTTATATGAAAATAGCTGTAGCCGGAACAGGATATGTTGGATTGTCTTTAGCTGTTTTATTGTCTCGTTATCATGATGTAATTGCAGTAGATCTCATAGAGGAAAAAGTTGAGAAGATAAATAAGAAGATTAGCCCAATTAAGGATGAGTATATAGAGAAATATTTAAAGGGAAAAGAGCTGAAGTTGACTGCAACCACAAATGGTAAAAAAGCCTATAAGGATGCCGACTTTGTGATTATCGCAGTCCCTACTAATTATGACAGTAATAAAAACTTTTTCGATTGTTCAGCTGTAGAATCAGTAATAGAAATGGTTCTTAGTGTAAACAAGAATGCGATGATGGTGATCAAGTCAACGATTCCTGTGGGGTATACGGAAAACGTGAGGAAGAGATACAACACTAAGAATATTCTTTTTTCACCAGAATTTCTTAGAGAATCAAAGGCTCTTTACGACAATCTTTATCCCAGTCGAATTATTGTGTCTTGTGATGATGAAAGTAGAGATGCAGCTGAAACTTTTGCTGGTTTACTAGTAGAAGGCGCTGAGAAGGAAAATATTGAAGTTCTTTACATGGGATTTACAGAAGCAGAAGCTGTGAAACTTTTTGCTAATACTTATTTAGCCCTTAGAGTTTCGTACTTTAACGAGTTGGATACATATGCTGCAATGAAAGGCTTAGACACTAAATCCATCATTAGAGGGGTATGTTTAGACCCTAGAATCGGTAGTCACTATAATAACCCAAGCTTTGGATACGGCGGGTATTGCTTACCCAAAGATACAAAGCAGTTGCTCGCTAATTATCAAGACGTACCACAGAACATGATGACTGCGATTGTTGAAAGTAATAGAACTCGTAAGGATTTTATTGCAGATCAGATCCTGCTTATGGCTGGCGGAAATTCCTATAGCGGTGGATATGTTGGTGAGAAGGAAGTTGTCATCGGTGTGTACCGATTGACTATGAAGTCTAATAGTGACAATTTCCGACAGTCTGCAATACAGGGAGTCATGAAGCGTATCAAAGCCAAGGGAGCAACAGTTGTGATTTATGAGCCGACATTAGAGAGTGGTAGCACGTACTTTGGAAGTAGGGTTGTAGGAAATTTGGAAGAGTTTAAAAAGATGAGTGTAGTGATTATCGCAAATAGATACGATGAGTGTTTGAATGATGTGGTCGAGAAAGTTTATACGAGAGATATTTTTAATAGGGATTAATTGATGAATTATATTATTAAAGGAGGAGAGTTTAATAATAAAGGAGCTGAAGCTATGTCCTTGATAGCAATCTATAACATTTTAGAGCGTGATCATGAGGCTAAAATTTATTTTTTAGATTATGGCTATGATATGGGAATAGCCAATAATTTATCTATAGTTCCTTTTAGAGTGCATCCAGATTATTTAAAGTATTTGTCAGGTAAAAGTAGTAAAAAATATATATATAGTAGATGTAAAAACTTTTTCAAGTTCTTTTTGAAACCAAGAGCTTATATAAAAAACAGAGAATACTTAATTGCAAAAGATATAATATCGTCAGCTGATTTTTTTATTGATATAAGTGGTTTTTCATTATCATCCGTTTGGGGAAAGCATGAGATTGACTTTTATCTTACTTGGTTAGAAGCCGTTAAAAAGAATAGTCCACAATGTAAAATGATTCTGATGCCACAATCATTTGGACCTTTTGACGATTTGTTTGATAAAGAAAGAGCATTTAAGATTCTTTCCCAATGTGAAAAAATATATGCGCGCGAAAAAAAAGGCTATGTTTTACTGAATAACATGGGATTGAATAATGTTGAGTTTTGTTTTGATTCTGTTTTGATAGAAAATAAGTACCGCCCAGAACTTGTTCTACGAGATTTTGAAAAATATTCAAAATTAGTTCCTAGAGTAGAACCTGAGTCAGTAGCTATAGTCCCCAACGCAAGACTTGTAGATATTGGAAAAAATGATACTGTCTCATTGCTTGTTATGTATGCAAAAATTATAGATGCTGTTTCATCAATTCACAATGTTTATTTAATTCCTCATGCAGGGGAAGATTTAGAATTGTGTAAAAAAATAAAGTCAATTTTTCTCGAAAAAGAAAAAGTTATATTGATTGATACAATTTTAAATTCATTTAATTATGAAAAAATAGTAAAGAATATGAGCTTTATTATAGCTTCTAGGTATCATTCTATAATCCATGCATATAAGGAAAGCATTCCGGCAGTAATTTTGGGATGGTCTGAAAAATATAATGAAGTGGCAAAAGCCTTTAACCAGGAACGCTATATTATTGATGTCAATAATATTAAAGAAGTAATAAACACAGTTAAGACTATAGAAACGGAATACAAAAATGAAAGTAGAATTATAGGAAAGAAACTTATTGAAATTCAAAGTAAATATGATTGTTATTCTTTCCTGACTTGACTTTCTCACTTGAAAAAAAGCTCTAAAGACCTTATACACTAGGCTTTGCTCTTAAATTTTAAGGGGATGAACGAAAAATTGTGGGATCAATAAGGTCTTAAAAAGTAGGTAAGAATGAAAAAGGGGCATTGTGTATAATGGAATTATCCCTAAACCAATAACACAAGACCCGATATGAATACTACCTACAACCAGACAATTGATCAAGCCCAAGAGTACATTTCTGTTAATTCTGAGAATGAAATGTTGTGTTTACCTACAAGGTTAAACAGATTTAAACAAACACATTTCAAGCAACAGGAATTTGTAAGGAACGAAGGAACAAATGCAAATCCTTTTATAAGGAAACGCATAGAGTTTAGTTTCTTAGAAAGTTACGAAGATCCTGAAGGCAAGGAATTAAGAAAATGTCCTGTATGTGGAGCTTTGATGCATAAGAATGGTAGCAATGTAACAAGGTTAAGGCATTTGCCATTTGGAGACAGCTATACAGTTATAGAGGCATCAAGAGTAAGGTACAGATGTACAAATTGTGAGCACAGTGAATTTATACCAATAGGCTTTAAAACTGAAGGACATCTGATAACAGTGCAGTTAAGACACTATACCGAGAGTTTATTGGCATATGGACATACTCTAAAATCTGTAGCCAACATAACAGGGCTGAATAAAAGTCGGTTATTCACAAATATGAAGGTAATGTCACAAACTAACTGTACAATAACCGTTCTCTAGTAAGACTGACTATATCAAAATGTACATTCAGTTTCCATAAATGTCTCTATAATCAAAAATCATATTTTAAAGAGCAAATGTAGTGTTAAAACGCTTTGTTATCTGCATTTTTAATTAAATTTCAAATGCAAAAGTTGAGTTAAATAACTATTATTGTTATAACTGTCGGCTTAATTTTGTCGACGTAAAGATATTTTTTTAGTGAGAGAATCAATTTTTCTGAAATAATTATAATGATTAAAATTCTTGATAAAACAAAGTGCACGGGGTGTGGAGCTTGCAAAAATATATGCCCTACTAGTGCCATACAAATGGAATATGATAATGATGGCTTTTGGTATCCTAATGTCTCTCTGGATAAATGTATAAATTGTCATTTGTGCGAAAAGGTATGTCCGTTTAATAATACAATATATATAGAAAGAAAGAAGATATCTAAAAATTTCTATTACTCTGGACAATTAAAAGACAAATCTCAATTAAATACTGTTTCATCTGGTGGTGCTGCTTGGGGACTTACTAGAGCTGTTCTTGAAATTGGCGGAATAGTATATGGAGTAGAACAAGTTGATGTCGATCAAATCAAGCATATCCGTATAGATAGTATTGAAAAAGCAAAAAAAATAACACGTTCGAAATATTTACAAAGTGATACAGGACTAACATTCAAGCAAGCAAAGAATGATCTTGATAACGGAAGATTGGTATTATATACAGGGGTAGGATGTCAAATAGCGGGATTAAAAAGTTTTCTTCGAAAGGAATATGAGAATCTTATTACGCTAGATGTTATTTGTCATGGTGTTCCTTCAAAGACCGTATGGTCATCTTATAAGAACTGTGTTGAGAAAAGCAATAAATCAAAAATTACAGATTTGGTATTTAGAGATAAATCAATTGGATGGTATAACAATCAGTACGCCATTAGTTTAAATAATGGAAAGGTTATTAAAGAAAAAAGTGTAGATAATCCTTTTCACAGAGGATATTTAATTGGGATGTATAGCAGACCATCATGTGGAGCTTGTAGTTTTAATCTTCTCCCAAGAGTATCTGACATTACTTGCGCTGATTACTGGGAATATGACGGAGATAAGTTTTCTGAAACAAAAAATATGGGGGTTTCATTAATATGTTTAAATTCGGAGAAAGGAGTTAACTGCCTGTATTTATTAAAAAAATATCTTGATCTTGAAACTACAACTGAGAATAAAGCACTACAAAGTGCACGCCATTTAAATCACACTCCAACAGAACATACAGATAGGATTAAATTTTTAAATGAAATAACTGCTGATAATTTTTCGTTGATGTGTAAAAAATATATAAACAAAAAGAAAACAAGCTTTGTAAGAAGAATTATATGCAAAGTAAGGAAGGTATTAAATGAGTTATATAAAGGATGATGATATAAAAGAATACTACCATTTACTTGGTCTGCATACTATTTTCCCGACAAACATGGTGGAAGCATGGCTGGCTTTACGCAAAAGAAAAAATGGAATTATTATTACAAACAACAGATTGTATCGTGCTTTGGGTAAGCTTTTCTGTATGCAACGTATAAGTCGTAGTTGCGTCTTGTCTATTGTAGAGGATCATTATGCTTTTATGGATGCATTAAAGGTTTTGGCTAAAAAAAATGTCCCCGTATATTTTTACAATAGAGTTGGAATTAATAAGAATGGATTTATGTATTCTGATTTAGCAAAGCAACGTATGCAACAAGGACTTAATTTTCCTAGGTTAGTTGAAAATCCACAATTATATAAGTGTCATTTGGATGAATTATTAGGCGACAATAATAATCAAGAATATATTGATGATTTGCAGAAAATCCCTCAAGTAATAAAAAAATGTAATACCTACTGTCATGAGGATGCTGTAGGTAGATTGGTAAATGTTGTTAATGGAAAAAGGATAACTTTACTACCACCCGTAATAAGTGAAAAAAGACTACACATCTACGGAAGATGTGGTGCTTTTGGTTATGCTGTTTCAGATGAGCAAAACCTTCCCAATCAGATTCAGAAACTGATTAGAAAAGATAATATTGAGGTTATTAATCATGGATTATGGGGCGGGGATGATAAGTATATTCTTCACAATTTCTTTAATGAAATAGCTAGGTTTAATGAGAACGATATATTAGTATTTTATATGATGCATTTTGATAAGAGAGTTCAGGTATTGTATGAAGAACTAGGAATGCACTATAAGGAAATTACTGCTAAATGGCATGAATTTGAGGAAGCAAAATGGTGCTTTTATGATAAACCTGGTCATATGAATGAAAAAGGCTATAGAAGAGCAGCAGAAATAATTGTAGATGATTTGCGAAAACATAAATTCGGCAAAAAAGAAATTAGAAGAGACAAATGTGAATGTCTAGATGCTAAATATTTGAATGGATATCTTAAAAACCATAAAGATAGTCTGTTTGAAAAAAGTATACAAGAGTATATTCAAGGAATTGTTAATGCAAGCCCTGTTTTAGATAATGTTAAGACTGTTGGTTCCATTGTGATGAATTGTAATCCATTTACAAATGGTCATAGATACTTGATTGAATATGCATCGAAACAAGTTGATAGATTATATGTTTTTGTAGTGGAAGAGGATTGTTCATTCTTTAAATTTGTTGATAGATATGAAATGGTGAAAAAAGGAACATCAGATTTAGCGAATGTTATTGTAATTCCTAGTGGAAATTTTATTATTTCTACATTGACTTTTCCAGAATACTTCTTAAAAGACTATGTTAAGGAAAAGAATTTTGATGTTTCACTGGATCTAGAAACTTTCTGCTCATTGATAGCAAAACCACTAAATATTAATGTTAGATTTGCCGGTCAAGAGCCTTTTGACCCTGTTACTAAAAATTATAATGAAAGTATGGAGCGTATTTTACCTAAATATGGAATGAGATTTGTAGAAATCCCTAGATTGAAAGTTCAGGGAAGAGAGGAACAAATTAATGCTACAAAAGTAAGATGTTTAATTAAAGAAAAAAATGTTAAAGAACTTAAAAATTATGTTCCGGACTCAACTTTAAATATTATTGTAGAGAGGTATATGTAAAATATATGGGTAAAGTAAGCTTTATTTTGAAAAACTTCATTAAATATTTGCGAACAGGTGGTGTAGTGAAGTATAGATATGCTACACCTATAGCCTTTGACTCTAAACCACTGTCTGGTAAAGTGGTGTTAGTAACAGGTGCCACTTCAGGAATTGGACTATGTACTGCTAAATCTTTAATAAAAATGGGAGCACAGGTAATAGTAACAGGAAGAAGCGAAGTTAAAATTAAAAATGTTATACAGCAGTTGGATAATGCTAAAGGAATTGTATGGGACATTTCAAATGCTTCTATAGCAGAAGTTAAAATGGAAGAATGTAAAAATCTATTTGGAAGGTTAGATATTTTAGTTAATAATGCTGGAATATATGATGGAACCGATGTACGTAATATGCAAGAGGAAATTTTTGATAAGGTTATCAATATTAATTGTAAAGGTACCTATTTTGTAAGTAAAGCTTTTATCGAAAAATGCCAACCTTCAGAAGAAAGCGTAAAAAAAATAATAAATATTCTTTCTATTAGGTCTTTTACATCAAGTACCAATGCGTATTGTATTTCTAAATGGGGAGAAAAGTGCTTTGTGGATGGATTGGCAAAAGAAGTAATGAATAATAACATTATTGTTAATAATATCGCTCCAGGTGTAACGGCGACAAATATTAATAAAATTAATCCTATAGATAATGCGTTTTATAACGAAAACGAAAAAGTATCATATTCTCTGATTCCGGAAGAAATTGTGAATGTTATTGCTTTTTTGGCTTCAGATATGTCGAATGGTATCGTGGGACAGACAATTACAGTAGATGGAGGTGAAACCATTAGGTGAGTGGAGATATGTTGTTATCAGACTCAAAAACAAAAAATACTTCAAGAAGTATTTTGTGGGGGGGAATAAATAAAATTGCAGGAATTCTGCTTTCATTTGCAGTTAGAACTGAAATTATTTATTTCTTAGGTGTTGAGTATACTGGACTAGGTAGTTTATTCAATTCAATACTTACCGTATTAAGTCTTGCAGAACTTGGCTTTGGATCAGCACTTGTCTTTAGCATGTATAAACCCGTAGCAGAAAACGATGTTGACAAAGTTAATGCATATCTTAATTTTTATAAAAAATGTTATAGAGTTATAGGTATAGTTATTTTCGTAGTCGGTGTGTTAGCTATTCCGGTATTACCTCATCTTATAAACGGTTATATCCCAGATAATATTAATATATTTGTTTTATATGGACTGTATTTATTAAACACAGTGTTGAGTTATTGCATGTTTGTTTACAAGATATCGATTTTTGTAGCTACACAAAGAAACGATATAGTTAGCAATATCTCGACTGCGGTTTTAATCGCTACTAATATTATTCAAGTTATCCTTCTTGCATTGTTTAGAAATTACTATGCATATGTAATTGTGATGCCAGTGATGATGGTCATCAATAACATTATAATATCTGTGACTGCTAAAAGAATTTTTCCGCAAATTAAAGCAAAAGGAGAAATACAAAAAGAAGAGAAAGATATTCTTTATGTTAAGGTCAAGGGGTTGGTCTTTCAGCAGATCGGCTTTATCATATTAACGTCTTCTGATAGCATTGTTATATCTGCTTTTTTAGGATTAACACAGTTAGGTATATATAATAATTACTATTATATAATTAATGCATTATTTGGCTTTTTTGATGTTATTCAGGCAGCACTTTATCCGACAGTTGGAAATAGTATGCAAACGGAATCGACTGAAAAAAATTATGAGAATTTTAGTTTTTTTCATTTTTTATACATTCTTTGTGTAATTTTTTGTTCTTCATGCATGTTGTCGTTATTTCAGCCATTTATGAAAGTTTGGGTTGGCGAGGGGGTAATGTTCGATATGCCACTAGTAGTATGCCTTGTTATTTTCTTTTATACTTATAAGATGAGTGATATTTGTTCCATTTATAGATATGCTACTGGTATGTTTGAAGTTTGGAAACTGGTACCTTTTATTGCTGGCATATTTAACCTTGTCTTAAATTTGATGTTGACTCATATAATAGGTCTATATGGGATTGTTTTATCAACTGTTGCTACAATGGTATTTGTTTATCTACCTTTTTATTGCTACCCTGTAATAAAAAACTGCTTTAAATCCGAAAAGAAATTTTGGATTTATATTAAAACTCAATTACTGTATTTTGTATGTGCAGTGATAATTTCTTCAGTTGTTTATTTTATGATGGATTTGTTAGTAACAGAAGGTGTACTTGGTCTTATTATAAAAATTGTTATGACAACTGCATTAACTGGAATACTGCTTTTAGCTATGACATTCTTTTCTCCATATAGAAGTAATTCGTTCATAATGATTAGAAGAATTTTATTAAAACGGTGATTGCATGCTTGGTTGGGTTAAGTGGAATATATATAAATTATTTGTTTATTTGACACATAGAGGTGATATTGGCAAACCTGAGATAAAAGTAGAAATAAATGATTTATTTAGGCGGTATCTAGAGTTTACCGAAAAACATAGAGCTATTTATTATAATGTTTTATTTAATCGTTTAGCCATCCCTAATCAAGATCATAAATATGTTGGAGGTACTTTATATCAAGATAAAATCGTTTTTACTCCTAATATGTCTGAAAATCTTTTAATTATTGATAAATCATCTACTTATTTAGTAGGAAATTTGCCAAAGGGAAATTATAAATGGACGGGAGAAGCAGTTTATAAGGATTGTATATATTTTTTCTCTAGATTAAGTTCTAGCTTGTTAGTGTTTGATGGAGTACGGATAAATGAAATAAAAGGTTTTGACTATGGTCGAGAGCATCATTATGGTGGCATTTTATCAAATAGCGATATCATTCAGCCTCCAAGAAGTTCATCTCATTTTTTGATTTGGAATCTTGATAATAAGACAGCTACTAAATTGCATATTTGTCCTGAAATTATTTCTCAGTATTTTCGCTATAATTGCACAATACTTCACCCAAACGGATTCGTTTATTTCTTTCCAGAAAATGGATATATCATCAAAATGAATCCAAACAATTTCAAATTCAAGTTTATTGGAAATTGGGTCGATAGAATGTTATTTGATGCAAAGATTCTCCCCGATGGTAATATTTATGGATTTACGACAAATCGTGGAGGTATTATCAAATTTAATATAGAGACAGAAAAAGTTGAGTATTTGTTTGAAGATTTGTCTATAGAATCGTATGGTACTAAGTTGGGCGTCAATGGAAAGCTATATTCTATTCCTGGATCTGGATCATACGTGTGGGAATATGATTATAGGACTAATAGTATTCGAAAGCTACATAATTTAAACGATTACCGTTATGCAAAGTATGCAGGAGGTTGTACGGACAAATATGGAATTATTTGGGGAACCCCTTCTTTTGCGGATAATATAATTAAGTTGGTTCCGAATAATGATGTATTAATTCCTGATGAATTGTATAAAACGTTTTGGGTTGATTGTTATTAAAAAACTTGTGCCACAAACAAACGTATTCGATCATAATCACATATTTTTAGTGTAAAGATTATATTTTTTAAACTGCATCAGGCTTGCTGATGAAAGTTAAAACAGATTTCATCTGATCTCTTACTTTATGTGAGTTTGATCGAATTCATTTGTTTGTCGTATTCATTCATCATCAGAAGCTTGAAACAATTTTGTTTGGGACCTACTTTATTTTTAGCTTAAGAACTTTTACATGGAATTGCTGATATATTATTTAGGGCTACTTTAAAAACTTTGTGACTTAATTCAAATTGAGATGTCACCTTGTTTGTTTTACTGAATACTGCTATTTATAATGCTAATATATTTAAGCGAAGATTAATATATATATAAACAAGGAGATATCTTCTATGGAAAATGGCGTGTTAGAATAGTAGGTAAGATGTCATTATTACTTACTGGTCCCTAATAAAAGAGCAGTTTAAAGACTTAAGATATCTGGTAGCAGACAGTGCTTTATGTACCAGTGATAATGCTAAAGAATTAGCATCAAATCATCTGTATTCAGTAACCAGAATACCTGACTCTTACGGTCAGGCAATAAAGTACTTTAATCTGTTAGCTCAAGAGCCAGATAAGCTAGTACCTGTAGACAGTAATGAGCCTGATGGTGTCAAAGCTATGTGGTGTGGAGAATGTACTATAGGAGAACAGAAGTTCAAAAGGCTTTAACAAAACTTGAAAACAAGCCATGTAAATGCATGGATGATATTACAGCAAAGCTTAAGCTTGTATCTATATCAGACATTACCTAAAAGGACATAAAGGTAGAGGCAAACCTAAGAAAGATGAAAAGCCTGTCACTATTGCTGTTAAAGTTCATGCTGTAGCTTCAATTAACAGTGAAGCCGTTAAAGCTGCTGTTGAAAACTCAACCTATTACGTCATCTGTACTAATGATACAGAGCGTAAATGGACGATGAAAGAATTACTTTCTATCTATAAGAAGCAATCTGTAGTTGAGAGAAACTGGAGATGCCTTAAAGATAAAAGATTACTGGTAAACACTTTGTACCTTGAAAGCCCATCAAGAATAAATGCTCTGATGTGGGTAATGACTTTAGCTCTTTTAATCTTTTCTGCTACAGAATACCTGATGAGAAAGAAGATGGAAGAGCAAAGACTTACGGTTCCTACACCTGACCATAAGAACGAGCTTTCAAGACCATCATGGATGAGAGTTTATCAGTACCTTGCAAACTCTAATATCAGTCTGACATATTCACCTGGTACTGAGTTTGTAAGATTAACAGGAGTTCCTTTAGATATGCAGCAAATCCTGATATCTATGGGAGAAGAATGGTGCAGATACTACATAAGTGACACATATCGACCTTATATAGCGTCTGCTGTTTAAAACATGAGCAGATAAGATCATGACAAGTTTATTCAGAAGATTTACTGCCTGATGCCTGTTCGTCATACACTTACGTTCTTTATGTGCAAAATTTGAGGTATAAATGGATTCATCTTGGATAACAGAATATAACTCACTTAGTGAATTAAAAGAAGACTTTAAAGATAATGCCTTAGCTCTTTTCGCTTTGTGGTTAAGATTTGGAATTGATGATCTTAAATCTGTTGGGATTGATGCTATCACAGATGGTGCCCAAGATAAAAAGCTAGACATGGTTTATATAAACGCTGAAGAGCATTTTGCAGTAGTATCACAATGCTACTTTTCGTCTAAAGAAGCTACATGCGCTAAAGCAAATAAAGCATCTGATTTAAATACAGCTTTAGTATGGCTTCTACAAATGGACGTCTCAGACATTCCAAAGCAAATTGAGTCAGCGACAATAAATCTAAGAAATGAAATAAAAGAAGGCAACATCAACAAGCTATATATTTGGTACGTTCATAATTTACCTGAATCTGACAACATAAAAAAAGAATTAAGTGCTGTTAATAAAAGCTTAAATACTATCCTTGCAGATGAATATGGAGAAATAAAAATTGCAACAATTGTGGAGGAAGTTGGTAAAAATACCCTTCAAGAATGGTATGAATCTTGTAAAACTCCAATCATAATGAATGAAGAGGTCAGTTTTGATATTAATGGAGGATACGATATAAAAGAAAAAAATTGGGTTGCATATTCAACTGCAATTAAAGCAAGAGACATAGCAAGGTTATATAAAAAACATCAAAATAAATTATTTTCAGCAAATATAAGAGACTACTTAGGTTCACGAAATTCAAATTCGAATATAAATAATGGAATAAAACAAACAATAGATCAAGAGCGAGAAAATTTTTGGGTTTACAATAACGGAATAACATTATTAACAAATCGTTTTAAGGTGCACGAAAATAAAATAACATTAAGTGGTATGTCTATTGTTAATGGAGCTCAAACAACAGGAGCAATTGGCTCAAATAAAAAATTGCCAGAAAATAATGCATTGATTCACGTTAGAATTATTGAAGTTACAAACAAAAGAACAGATCTTATAGAAAAAATTATTAGGTATAACAATAGCCAAAATCAAGTTGAGGCTGCCGATTTCAGAAGCACAGATAAAATACAAATTAAATTAAAAAAAGAATTTGACTCTATTAAATATGCAAAATATGAAGCAGGAAGAAGAGGAAGCAGTACAGATAAAATTAAGCGAAAATCTGCTGAGTTAGGTTCCTACTACGTAGGACAGGCTTTAACAGCATTCCACGGAGATCCTATTACGGCATATAACAAAAAAAGAGAGATATGGAGTAACAACACTCTATATAATAGGGCTTTTAACGAATTAACTTCAGCTGAACATATTATCTTTTGTTGTACTCTAATAAAAGCAATTGAAAATATTCAATTAGAATATAAGAAAAAAACAAGTTTAACTCCAAAAGAAGAAGAAAATCTGTCTTTCCTAAGAAAAAGAGGTGCAAAATACTTATTTGCTTATGCTGTGTCCTATTGCATAGAAAAGGCATTTTTCAAACGAACTAATATCTATACAATTTATTTCAACAATATAACCTCATTAAATGACGCACTTTCAAATTGGTATTCTGTTCTAAAAGTTCTGGTGCCATTCTGTACAAATAGTCTAAATCAAGCATTAAGTAATGGATTAAAAAATACAAAAGAAATTGATAATGGAGTAAAAAATTTTCTTGACTCTGTATCAGCATTTTTTAATGTGGCTCCAGATGATACGATTAAAAATTTTATAAGCAAAATAAAATGTTAACCTGTTTTTTTTTACGGCAACCAAATGAATCGAGAGGGGGATGCGGACAAAATCCTGGACACCTTTGCTAATACTAACCAAATCT
>ERZ1035006.1040-NODE-1040-length-19680-cov-11.301962_pt1 | contig 19680 bp, 10 predicted proteins | sample MGYA00520694_ERZ1035006 | MGnify/ENA primary metagenome ERZ1035006 (study PRJEB33766, sample SAMN09781746) | gut metagenome | biome: gut microbiome | host: Homo sapiens | place: Madagascar | study: EMG produced TPA metagenomics assembly of the PRJNA485056 data... | reverse complement strand
GGGGGGATGCTTCTGTCAAGGGCCATTATTTTTTATATTTTTCTCAAAAAAGAATATTTATCCTCCGGCATGAGAATCATCTTACTACATGAAGTTTGTTTACCCATGCACAAAAAGGAGGATTCAAAAATGGCACTTAACAAAGTTGAAATTTGCGGAGTTAATACATCGAAGCTTCCGGTACTGAAAGCAGAAGAAAAAGAAGAGCTTTTTCGCAGAATCAAACAGGGAGACGAAGAAGCCAGAGAACTTTACATCAAAGGAAATCTGCGGCTTGTTCTCAGCGTGATCAAGCGTTTTTCCAACAGCAGTGAAAATATGGATGACCTTTTCCAGATCGGCTGCATCGGTCTTATTAAAGCCATTGATAATTTTGATACCACTTTAAATGTGAAATTTTCCACCTACGCAGTACCCATGATCGTAGGAGAAATTCGCCGGTACTTACGGGACAACAACTCCATCCGTGTAAGCCGTTCTCTCCGTGACATCGCCTACCGTGCCATCTACGCCAAGGAAACCTATATCAAAACCAACTCCAAAGAGCCAACTCTTGCAGAAATTGCCAGCGAGATCGGCATTGAAAAAGAAATGGTCGTCTATGCCATGGATGCCATCCAGAACCCGGTAAGCCTTTTTGAGCCGGTTTATACCGAAGGAGGAGACACTTTGTACGTCATGGACCAGATCAGTGATAAAAAGAACAAAGAGGAAAACTGGCTGGAAAATATTTCCCTTCGGGAGGCCATGAGCCGTCTCAACCGGCGGGAACGCCACATCATCAACCTGCGTTTCTATGAGGGCAAAACCCAGATGGAAGTTGCCCGGGAAATTGGCATCTCCCAGGCCCAGGTCAGCCGCCTGGAGAAAAACGCCCTGAAATCCATGCGAAATTATTTGCGGGCTTGAAGAGATATTTCGTGTAAATATACCCATAGTTTTCTCAAAAAATGACACATATATCTGATTTTCCGCACTTTTACCACAAAAAAATCCCCAAACTGGAGCCACCTCCAATCTGGGGATATTTTTTGAAAATATATTATGATACCAATGTCAAAAGGTCAAAAGCCTTATCGTGCTTGCACGATAAGGCTTTTGACACTCATATCATATTATTCCAATGCTTTCTCCAATTCCTTTATTACAATCTTCAACGCCTTTATCCTTGCATATTTCTTATCCACGGATTCCAGGATATGCCAGGGGGCATAGGCAGTACTGGTTTTGGCCAGCATTTCGTTTACAGCGTCCTCATAGGCATCCCATTTCTCTCTGTTTCTCCAGTCCTCGTCTGTGATCTTCCACTGCTTCTCCGGATTGTTCTGACGGTCCGTGAAACGCTCCAGCTGCGTATCTTTGTCGATCTGCACCCAAAATTTGATGATTACGGCACCCCAGTTGGACAACTCTTTCTCAAACTCATTCATCTCATTATAGGCACGTTTCCAGTCATTTTCACTGCAAAAGCCCTCCAGCCGCTCTACCATCACTCTTCCATACCAGGTGCGGTCAAAAATTGCAACATGTCCATCCTTGGGAAGCCTGGTCCAGAAGCGCCACAGATAATGACGGGCTTTTTCATGAGGCTCTGGGCTTGCAATGGGGTGTACCTCAAAGCCACGGGGATCAAGAGCCTCTGTAATACGCTTGATATTCCCGCCTTTTCCCGCCGCATCCCAGCCTTCATAGGTGATGATCACCGGCACACGCTTGCGGTACAGCCTGTTGTGAAGCTCTCCCAGCTTTTTCTGAAGCTGCTTCAGTTCCTTTTTGTACTCCTCTTCCTCTATCACCTTATCTGCCAGCTCAATCTCTGCCAGCTTCGGCATTTTCACAAGAGGATAAACATTCGGCAGAAGGGGCGCTGTATGGGCGCTGTTCTGCAGTGCCACATCAATGTTGTTTACCATGGTTTCCAAAACCTGCAGTTCTGCCCAGCTCCGGTCCCTGGCGTCTATGATATACCAGGGCGCAATGGAAGTGTTGGTGTCTGCCAGATACCGGTCAAAAATCTTCTGGCACCGTTTATAATGCTCATTCTGCCATTTATCAAACTCATTCACACGCCATTTTGTATCATGGTCTTTATAAAGATTTTCCATGCGATGGGTCTGCTCTTTTTTGTCTATCTCCATAAAAAATTTCAGCACCAGATAGCCATTGTCCGTCAGCTGCCGTTCAAAATGCTTGATGCTCTCAATCCGCTGTGCGTACGCTTCTTCCTCAAGGCCATCCAGACAGTCCTTGCAGGTCTGCTCCATCCATCCGGCATCCAGAAATGTAAATTTGCCCGCTTCCGGAATCTGTTTAAAATACCGGTATAAAAATGGTCTGCGCAGTTCATCCTCTGCAGGCTTTGACATGGTAGCAACCTTGAAAAATCTTGGATCGATATACTTGATCACCTTTCCAATCGTACTTCCCTTTCCCGCTGCGCCCCAGCCTTCAAAAAGCACCAGAACCGGAAGCTTATGCTCCTTTAGCTTCATCTGCTGCTGATACAGCTTCTCGCCGGCTTCCTTAATCCGCTGCTTTATCTCCTGCTTCTCCGGAATCTCCTCCGGCATCCAGTTTTTTAACATAATCTTTCCCTCAGCTTTCTTTCTACACCTGCCACGACACGCTCTAGGGGTGTGCCGTGGCAGGGATGATTTTGTAAATACTTTCCAGAATCTGGTACTATACTTTTCAGTATTATAGCATAATTATATCCGTTTTACATGAATTTTACAAATATTTAACTGTTATTTTCCTGCAAAAAAACCACGAAATCCCTGCAATCCCCTTCGCCACTTGCCAGCTTTGGTTAATTCCCTATACAGAAGCTTGCAATTATGTTATTGTAGAGGAAAAAGGAGGTTTCTCATGCCTTTATCCATTTTTCTTGAAATGACTCTTTCTGCCATTCTCACTGTGTGGTCGCCGGGACCGAATAATATTTTGCTGCTTTCTTCAGCAAGCAAATATGGGGTGAAGGGCAACTTGCGGTTTATGACCGGGATTTGGAGCGGATCCCTTACTTTGATGTGTCTTTCCGGATTATTCTGCAGTACGCTTGGAAAAATCATTCCCGGCATACAGCCAGTGATGAAATGTCTGGGTGCTGCCTATATTCTTTCTCTTTCCTGGCAGACCTGGCGCAGACTTCCCCCTTCTGACCGGATACAGGAGAAAGAGCCTACCTGGCTTATGGGATTTTTTCTCCAGCTGATCAATGTAAAGATCATCATCTATGGACTGACTATGTTTTCTGCCTACATTTTGCCCTATGAATCCTCCATTCCCCTGCTCTTTCTTTTCGCCATATACCTCATGTTCCTTGGTGCCCTCGGAAACCTGATCTGGGCTTTCGCAGGAAATGTGCTGAAAAGATTCTATGCCGGACACTATCAGCTGATGAACGGCATTATGGCACTGCTGCTGGTGTGGTGTGCATTGAGGATTATCGGACTGCTGTAGAGCGTGTTTGAAAAAGGCTTTCTGCAAGATGTGCGTCACAATTCCGGCAGGGCTTTTTTATGCAATAGGGGATTCCAACGGAATTTCCCATTGCATAAAAAACACCTCCCGAAACGGATGCATTTGCCGTTCTCCAAAAGCGTAACCTTTGGAGAGGGCAATGCCATTCTCACATTTCGAGAGGTGTTTTTCACTCCGGCCCCTGCCTGAAACAGATTCCGAAGCTTCTTTATAATTTAATCATTTAAATGCGTCCACCAGCTCCTGACCATCGTCATAGCCCTGGTTCTTCAGTTCTTCTACAAACCACTCATCCACACCGTCTACAGCCTCTTTGAAGGAATCAATATCCATATCCTCTTTTTCTGTAAAGGTAACATTGTTTTTCTCTTCCCAGCGGTTCATGATCTCTGCATCTCCGGAGCGGTTGATGTAGCGCTCATATTCTACTGCCATTCTTCCGGCTTTGTCTACAACAGCCTGCTGTTCTGGTGTCAGGCCATCATAAATGTCCTGGTTGATGCAGAAGAACAGACAATCATAAATGGCATCCCACATAGAGCAGTATGGCTGAACCTCCTGTACGCTGGCTGCATCAATAGCCGGCAGCGGATTCTCCTGGCCCTCTACGGTATTCTGCTGAAGAGCGGTGTATGTTTCAGACCAGTTCATGTTCGTTGCATCTGCGCCCCATCTCTTATAGCACTCCATAAGAAGATTGGAACCAGCAACACGAATCTTCAGATTCTTCATATCCTCTACAGATTTTACTTCACGGACACTGTTTGTCAGCTCACGGAAGCCATTCTCTGCAATACCCATGCAGTGAAGTCCATACTCACTGAGGATTTCTTTCATCTTATCACCGGCACCCCCATCAAACTTGGCATCTGCATCCTCCACAGAATCATAGATAAATGGCAGGGAAACCACGTTAAACCTTGGATCAAATGCGGAGTAGATCAGGTTGGAATGCATGGAAATCTGTACCGGGTCACCATTCATCAATGCCTGGATACCCTCAGACTGGTTTCCATTTGTCAGCTGGTCCGCTGCGTAAACATTCACCTTCACTTTTCCGCCTGTAGCCTTTTCCATCAGCTCGCCAAACCTGCGGCCGCCCTCTGCCCAGGTAGAAGTCTCTGTTGTGGAGCAGGCAAAGTTCCAGGTCGTCTCCTCCCATCCAAGATCACTGTAATCTCCGATTCCGGTAAATGCCTCAACCAGCTCCTCGGCATCCTCATAGCCCTGGGATTTCAGCTCTTCGATAAACCACTCATCCACACCGTCAACAGCTTCTTTGAAGGAATCAATGTCCATATCCTCCTTTGCCGTAAAGGTAACGCCATTCTTTTCTTCCCAGCGGTCCATGATCTCCTCATCACCGGAACGATTGATATAACGCTCATATTCCACAGCCTTCTGACCGGCTTCATCTACAACAGCCTGCTGCTCAGGTGTCAGTCCGTCATAGATTTCCTGGTTGATACAGAAGAACAGACAGTCATAAATGGCATCCCACATAGAACAGTATGGCTGAACCTCCTGTACGCTGGCTGCATCAATAGCCGGCAGCGGATTCTCCTGGCCCTCTACGGTATTCTGCTGAAGAGCGGTGTATGTTTCAGACCAGTTCATGTTCGTTGCATCTGCGCCCCATCTCTTATAGCACTCCATAAGAAGATTGGAACCAGCAACACGAATCTTCAGATTCTTCATATCCTCTACAGATTTTACTTCACGGACACTGTTTGTCAGCTCACGGAAGCCATTCTCTGCAATACCCATGCAGTGAAGTCCATACTCACTGAGGATTTCTTTTAATTTTTCTCCTGCCTCTCCGTCAAATTTGGCATCTGCATCCTCTACGGAATCGTAGATAAATGGCAGGGAAACTACATTAAATCTTGGGTCAAATGCGGAATAGATCAGGTTGGAATGCATGGAAATCTGTACCGGATCCCCATTCATCAGTGCCTGGATACCCTCAGACTGGTTTCCATTTGTCAGCTGATCTGCTGCGTAAACATTCACCTTCACCTTTCCACCTGTAGCTTTTTCCATCAGCTCGCCAAACTTGCGGCCGCCGTCAGCCCAGGTAGATGTTTCTGTTGTGGAGCAGGCGAAATTCCAGGTTGTCTCCTCCCATCCAAGATCACTGTAATCTCCGATCTCATTGAAAGAATGTTCCTCATCTCCCGCTACGGAAGCTGCAGAAGAACCACTGTCACTTTCCTTTGCATCTCCAGAATAGGCACCATTCTTTGCAAGTGCCTTCGGAAGAGCAGTTGAGGCAGCCGGGATATAGGTAACAACAAGAAGAACGGCAATGCAGGCTGCCAGCATAGGCATAACTGCTTTGGAAATCTCCTGAAGGGTAACCTCCATGCCTTTTTTGATCTTAATTCCGATGGCAACAAAAAGATTGACACCGACTGGAGGTGTTACCTGCCCGATTGCCAGGTTAACCGTTGCCATAACACCAAATGCAACCACATCATAGCCAAGCGCCTTGCATACCGGAAGCATAACCGGAATGAAAATATACATGGCAGAGTTGGCATCAATAAAGCATCCTGCAATGAGGAAGATCACGTTTACGATCAGAAGGAAGGTAAACTGGTTATGTGCAATGCTTCCAAGAAGTGCTGACGCTGCATCTGCAATGCCAAACTTGGTACAAACATAGGAAAACAGGGAAGCGCAGGCTACGATCAGCATGATTCCGCCTGTTGTTTTCGCAGAATCAACACAAAGGGCAAACAGATCTTTTACCGTAACCTCACGGTAGATTACCATACCTACAAACAGACCGTATACAACGGAAACTGCTGCTGCCTCGGTAGGAGTAAAGATACCGCCGTAAATACCGCCCAGAATGATAACCGGCATTAAGAATCCCCAGAAAGCATCCTTAAACGCATCCCAGCGCTCTTTTGCAGTTGCCTTTTTCTGTGCAGGCTGAATGCCCTTTCTTCTGGCTTCCACCATAACTACGATCACAAGTGCCACACCCATCAGGATACCTGGTACGATACCAGCCGTAAACATATCTGCGATAGATACGCCTGTGATGGATGCGTATACAACGAATGCGATACTTGGGGGAATGACGATGGCGATAGAGCTTGAGGTAGCCATAAGCGCTGTTGAGAAGGGAGCGCTGAAGCCGCCTCGCTCTACCATGGCCGGTACCAGAACTGCGCCAAGGGCTGCAACAGTTGCCGGACCGGAGCCGGAGATTGCACCGAAGAAGCAGGCTACGATAACGCACACAATAGCAATACCGCCTCTTCTGTGTCCCACACAGGTATCTACGAATTTAACAAGACGTTTGGAAATTCCGGCTTTTGCCATGATATTTCCGGAAAGTACGAAAAATGGGATGGCCAGAAGCAAAAATTTGCTGATTCCGGCATACATATTGGTTGCCACAATGGTAAGGGAGGTTCCGGAGTACAAGATGGCACATACAGAGGAAAGCCCCAGGCAGATTGCAATGGGCACGCCCATGATCAGGAAAATAAAGAAAGAAACAAACAAAACTGCGCTTATCATTTATTTATCCTCCTTTTTTATTTTATCTGTGCAAAAGTCGATGCAGAATTCAATAAAGTGTAAGATCATGCATCCGGAACCAATTGGTACAAAGGACCAGAAAATCCATTCCGGCCAGTTTAATACGAAGGTTCGTTTTCCATTCTCCAGCTGCGTGAGTACCTTTTCCATACCGAACCAGAATAAGATGGCAGTAAAGATGATACACAGAACAGTGCTGAGGATCACGGATGGCTTTTTCAGTTTCTCCGGAAGGCGGTCTGTGACAAGAGACAGATTGACCAACTCTCCCTCACGGCAGGCAAGTGCTGCTGCCATTAAGGTAATCAGTACAAAAACTGCAACTACAAGTTCCTCGGTAAAGGACCAGGAACGATGGATGACTTTACGGGAAAAGACATTTCCCACAGTCAGGACCAGTATCAGCAGGGTAGATACTACCAGAATACAATTTTCTACTGCTGCTACTGCATTCATGATTTTTTTGAAAATTTTCATGTTCTCTCCTCCTCTTTGGCTGCTTGTCAGATTTTAGTCTTTTTGCGTAAAAACGAATCCTGCTTGCAGGATTCTCCGCCTGCGGCGGGTCGCTTCTGCGACATCTACCTTTCCGCCGCAGTGCGAGCCTGCCCGGCAGGGCTTTTTTATGCAATAGGGGATTCCAATGGGATTTCCTATTGCATAAAAAAAATCCGTCCCCAAACTAGGGACGGACCATATAGAGCCGCAACCACCCTGTTTCCTCATTGAAACAAGTACGAAAAGACAACGTACCGACATACGTGGTTCTGATAACGGAGAACAGCCGTGGAAACCTACTTGACATAAAATGTGTTCGGCTTCCCTTCTCAGGGATGATCTTCACAACAGTCCCGACGCTGCTTCCCACCATCACAGCTCTCTGTAGACAAGGCTTCTGTTCCTACTGCTTCCCTTCAAGGAATTTGTTCCTTATATTTTAGTTGTTTAACGAACTGAAGTAATTTTACTACCAAAGTTTTTAGAAGTCAATACCCATTTATACATTTTTCATGCAAATTTATGCAAGCACCTTCCGTGACTCCTCTTCCGAAAATTGCTGGCGAACCAGCTGGTAATAATAGCCTCTCTTCTCCAGAAGCTCCAGATGCTTTCCCTGTTCCACGATTCTTCCATCCCGTACAACCAGAATCAGATCTGCATTGCGGATAGTAGAAAGGCGGTGCGCAATCAGGAAGGAGGTCCTTCCTTTCAGGAGCTTATCCGTTGCCCGCTGGATCAGCTGTTCCGTCTTGGTGTCAATGGAGGAGGTTGCCTCATCCAGCACGAAAATAGCAGGGTCAGCCAGCACCGCCCTTGCAAAGGACAGCAGCTGCTTCTCCCCTGTGGAAAGACGATCTCCGCCCTCTCCCACATCACTGTCATAGCCATTTTCCAGCTTCCTTGCCACCTCATCGGCGTGAACGGCCTTTGCAGCTGCTTTCACCTCTTCCTCCGTGGCATCCAGACGGCCATACCGGATATTCTCCATCACCGTACCGGAAAACAGATGGGGATTCTGAAGCACATAGCCAATGTTGCTGTGAAGCCACAGCTGGCTTCTCTCCCTGTAGTCCTTCCCGTCAATCAGAATTTTCCCCTTTGTAGGCTCGAAGAACCGACAGGCAAGATTTACAAGGGTGCTCTTTCCGGCTCCCGTCTCGCCTACGATCGCCACATTGGTACCTGCCGGAATCTTCAGATTAAAGTGGCTTAACACCTCTTCCTTTCCATCCGGATACCGGAAAGAAACGTCCTGAAACTCAATATCACCCTTAATCGGCTCCCAGTTCTCCTTACGGGGATGGAAAAAATCTCCGTACTTCTCCACGATTTCCGGTCGGTCTGCCACCTGGGGCTTTTCCTCCAAAAGTGAGGTCACTCTCTCAATGTTGGCCTGTGCGGAAATGCACTGGGATAAAATGCCGGCCAGCCTCTGGATGGGCTCGAAAATCCCTACTGCATAAGCGGTAAATGCAGCCAGGGTTCCAATATCCAGTTTCCCGTCCAGTACCATGACACCGCCACGCTCCAGAACAAGTGCTGTCGCAAAAGCACCAAAGAAAGCGATAAGCGGCACGTAAACAGCATTTAATCTGGCTGCCTTTACCGAGGCGCCACGCATATTTTCTGTTATTTCCGAAAACTCCCGGAAATTCTTATCCTCCACGACCAGGGCTTTGGCAGTCTTTGCACCCATAATGCCCTCATTGTATCCGCTTGTAATCTGAGAATTTATTTTACGAACCTGGCGGTTCCAGTTCAGGATCTTATTCTGGAAATACCAGGTGAGTACTGCAATTGCCGGAACGATGAGCATGATTACCAGAGCCAGTTTCCAGTTCAGGAATGCCATTGCCACGAAAACCCCCAGCACGTAGGAAATGGCCCACAGCATATCAATGCAGTCCCAGGCCACCAGTTCCGTGATTCTGGCCACATCGTTCATTACTCTGGATAAAATATAGCCTACCGGTGTCACATTATAGTAGGAAAAGGAGAGCTTCTGCAGATGTATAAAAAGTGCCCGCTTCATATCTTTTCCGGTCTCCACATCCAGCTTCATGCACCCTCTTGTAAAACAGATCACCGTGTACATCTGAAAGACAATGGCTGCGATATAAAGACAGATAAATCCTCCAAGTCCCGACAGTGTATTTTTTTCTATAAAGGAATCCACTGCATATTTCTGGAACAAAGGCATGATAATGTCCACTACCGAGCACAGAAAATTCATCAGAATAACCATGATCAGAACATTTTTCCTTGGCTTCAGAAATGGAACGATCTTTTTCCAGATGGAAAAGTCAATGGATTTGCTGTATTCTTTTTCTTCTATTCGCATATCGGGCCTCCTTCCATCAGCCTGATGTCGCTGTTCATCTGAATCTCGTAAATATCCCTGTAAGGTCCGTCCTGGCTGATTAATTCTTCATGAGTTCCCATCTGCTGGATTTCTCCTTTATCCATGACCAGAATACAGTCTGCCTGCATAAGCGAGGTAATGCGGTGGGAAATAAGAATCACGGTTGCCTTCTCCATCTCCTCTTTCAGCTTCTGGCGGATCTTATTGTCTGTCTCCGTATCTACTGCGGAAAGAGAATCATCAAATACCAGAACAGGAGCCTCCTTCATCAGCATTCTGGCAATAGCCACACGCTGCTTCTGGCCGCCGGATAAGGTAACGCCACGCTCTCCCACTATGGTATCGTATCCATCAGAAAAATGCTGGATTGCTTCATCCACACAGGCAATTTCTGCGGCATGACGGATACTGTCCCTGTCAGGATCTTCCCTGGTAATTCCGATGTTTTCCTCTATGGTTCTGGAAAATAAAAAGGGCTCCTGAAGTACCATTCCAATATTTTTTCTCAAATACTGACGATTGATCTTGCGGATGTCCACCCCTCCAATCGTAATGGTTCCATTTTCCTTTGGCAGGTCATAAAGACGGTTGAGGAGATGGACCAGTGTGGATTTCCCGCTTCCGGTTGTTCCTAAAATGGCAAAAGTACTTCCCGCCGGAATGGTAAAATTCATATTTTTCAGTACCGGATGCTCCTGGGAATAAGAAAAAGAAACATTATGAAAACAGATGTCTCCATCCAGGGCTGGCCTCAGCTCCTCTTCTCCTTCTTTCTCCTCTTTGGCATCTAAAATGTACACCACTCGTTCCATGGAAACGCCGGCTTTACTCATGTCGGAAATGATTCTTCCAAGGCTTCGCACCGGCCAGGTCAGGGAGGCATTGTAAGAGATAAATGCCAGAAATTCTCCCAGGGAAATCCTTCCCTGTACGGTAAATACCGTTCCCATCACCATAACCGTGAGAACCTGAAGGTTCGTGATCAGATCTCCGGATGCCCAGAAAATACTCATTATTTTTCCCAGATGGACCCACAGTGCAGAGTAGGCATCGTTCTTTTTATCGAAACGGTCGATCTCGTATTTCTCTCTTCCAAATGCCCGTACTACACGTACCCCAGTCAGATTCTCCTGCACGGTACTGGAAAGTGCTCCTTCCGCCTCATCCGCATCCTGGAATCTCTTTGCAATCCTGGAATAGAAAAAACCGGAATAACTGATAATCACCGGAAAAAAGGCTGCAGCCGCCAAAGTAATGGGCACGTTCATGGAAAACATGATTCCAAGGTATAAAATAATCAGGAAGCAAATCCTGAATACCTCTGGAAGCTGTCTGCACACAAAATTACGAATCACCTCCACATCAGAGGTACATCTCTGGATGATCTCGCCTGTCTGATGGCGTACGTGCCAGGAAAAGGGCAGGTACTGCGTGTGGTGATACAGGGTGTCACGAATAGACTTCAGAAAGTTTTCTGAGCCTTTTGCCAGGCACATTTTGCTTAAATAGTTAAAGATGCCGGACAGGACAGCTGACAGGATAACCAGCGCTGCTGCCAGAAGCAAGGCCTGTCTCACGGTAAGTCCTGCCGGAATCCCATCTCCCGGCAGAATCTGATCTACGGTATATTTCACAAGCTGCGGGATCAGCGCATTACACGCTGTAAAGATCATGGAAAATATCAAGGTTCCCACAAAATACCGGATATTTCCCTTCAAAAACCGGAAAATAATCCTGTATTTATTGGTTTTGCTGTTTGTTTTCATAGGTCCCCCCTTTTTTATTTCTGAAAAAAGGGCATCTCCTTTTCGTCAGGAGATGTCCTTTTCTTATATCATCTGTACTCCAAAGGCTCTGCAGATTTTTCCTGTCCCATCATATTCCAGAGCCTGATTTCCCACATATCCGGAAAAAGCGGAAAAAAATTCCCAGGCTGCCGGATGAAGAGGAAGTCCGTTTCTCACATATTCGTCCAGAACAATGGCATCCGGAAGAGCACTGTGACAGGCTTTGCTTTCTGCCCCCAGAATGTAAAGCCTGTGGTCCTTTGAAAGCGCCATCAGCTTCTCTTTTTGCCCCTGAGAGAAAGGCAGGTCTCCATTTACCAGAATGCTTCCTTCCTCCGGAAGCTGTACCAGCCGCAGAGAAGTACGCCCATTCTTCATTTCCCACTTTTCACAGACCAGATAGGTGTTTCCATTGTAAAACACTCTTTCTGTTTCTGTCTCTTTCTCTGCCGGAAGTACCGGAAGGCGCATGGTACGAAGCCGATTCTCTGTCCCATAGCTGCCAAGCTGCAGGCATCCGGCCGGAGCATAAATCCTGTCAAACACAGTCAGTGCTCTTCTCCACCTTGCCGGATATTTTTCTTTGATATAAGGCAGAAAATCAAGGTCTGCCAGAACCTTTGTCTTCGCAGGAGCTTTTGCTGCCAGGTAATAGGGAAGATAGCCTACACTGCCCGCCAGGAAAACCACATCCCAGGATGCAGTTCCAAAAAGGCGCCCCCACTCTCTCTCTATCATTTCATCTATATAGCTATGGATACGCACATTCTCCAGATACACGACCGGATTCTTCTCTATGGTACGGTAATTAAGGAAATCCGCCTCCTTTAAGGTCATACGCCCAGCTCCCATAAGAAGAGGGATATACCTTGCCAGAGACAGAAACTCTCTTTGCTCCTTGTCCTCGGACAGCCATCCTGTGTACAAAGCAGCATCGTACCGGGAGGAGTCCAGGTTCTCCAGAATACGCTCCACTGTTATTTTGGCCTCTCGCTCAGCTTTCCAGCTGCCCAAAATAAGGACTTTTTTCTTTTCCGGATTCTCACGAAGGGAAAAAATTTCCAATTCCTCTCCCTTATGTTCTTTTATGAGAAACTCTGCCAAAGTGCTGCCGGCTCTCTCTTTATCCGCTGGCACGAGAACCCTTCCATCATACACCTGACCCAGTTTGCAATTTTTCAGCCAGGTTTTTGCTGCTGTCTGATAAGATGGCGCATAAATAAGATCTGTTTTCAAAAGCTCTCTTGCAGTCACAGATAAGAAGCTTACATTCTCCAGATTTTCCTGACCGTAAACCTCTGCCATGGCATTAAAGTAAACCTGACCTTTTCTTTTCACATAAGGCACAGGAAGGGGAATGCTGCTGATAATATACCTGGATGTGGCAAGGGCAGTCCAGTATTCCTCAGACTCCTCTTTTATCATCTGTATCCTTCCGGAAGGCCCGAAAAGGGAAAATCCGCCTTTCGCACAACAGATACAGATATATTCATTCCCATACCTGTGAGCAACGGTCTCCAGGATCTTCCTTACCAGCTCCCCACCCTTTGTCCTGTTTTCCAGACAAAAGAAAATCTGATTCTCTGTCAGCGGCTTTGTCAGTTCCTCTGCATAGGCATAATTTTTTGACAATTCCTTCTGATTCTCATGGACAAATTTCATAGCCTGGCGTCTGGCGCTTTCATATTCGTCCATTTTCTCCTCCAGAAGCTTTTCCATCTCACTCATCCGAATTCCTCTCGCCTTCTATCAGCTTTTCCAGCTCCTGATAACTCTTCTGGTTCCAGAGCTCAGGATCAAATTCACCTGTTATTTCTGTCTTGAAATCATCCTCAAGAAGCTTCTTCTTCCTTGTTTTTGCTGCAAGGGAGCCCATACTCTCCTTTTCTCCCTTAGGGCAGATAATGTAATCGCACATATTCAAAAATGCAAAAGGCCGCTCCAGCCAGCCTGTGAGAATTACCCTTCCATCCAGATGAAGCTTTGAGATGATCTTTTCCAGACTCTCATATTCCTTCCTCTGTCCCATGATATACAGACAGGAATTCTTTTCCTGGCACTGGGAAAAAGACTGGATCACATCTTTTCCTTTTTTTCCGCACATATAAAAATATGTCGTTCTCTCTGTATCCGGGGCCGGCACTGTTTCCAGCGTTATCACAGACGGATTCTTCTGCATACTTTTGGCAATGTAGTAGCTGTCCTTCTGGGAAACCACTACGGACTGCTCCTTCAGCTCCCTTGCGATCCTGTTTTTCTCGGCAAAAAGCCCGTGAAAAACATGGTATTCCGTGCCTGGAAACTGAGACAGCACCATGGAAAACAGATCCTTTTTTCCTGTAAAATCAATGGCACAGTCAAAAGAAGCATCGCCAAACAGTCGTTTCTCCTCTCTCTTATAAAATGCCGCTGGAATCTCTGCCTCCTTCCTGCGCATCAAAAGATCGTGGCAGGCATTTTCCCTGGCACTTCCGTTGCAGGGCTGACCTCTGTAAAGAACCCGTACCTGTCCTGACAGTTCACTTAATCGCTGGGAGGAATCTTTTTCCTTTTGTCCTTCCACCAGCAGGGTTGCATCATACTTTTCATAATCCAGGTATTCTGCCATCTGGATGACAGAGCCTGTCACCTCGTTCTCGGAAAAATCTCCCGCATACAAAAGGAGTTTCTTCTTTTTCACAGTGTGGCATTTTATGCAGCCTTCCAGCTTCTCCCCGTGGAACACCACATCTGCCAGTCTTTTGCATACATTCCCGTCATCCATGGGACAAGCCCAGGCAGCCTCCCTCTGATACCGTTCCCTATAGGGATCCATGGCTTTATCCGCATCTCTTATCAGGGTTCCCAGCTCCTCATAGCTCTGGGCAATAGGCCCAGGCAGTTTGTCAATTCCAAAATACAGGCCTCTATAGCCAATGTAATCTGCAAGATCCGGAATAAAGAATAAAACAGGCCTTCCGGATACCAGATAGTCGAAATAAATACTGGAATAATCAGAAATCAGGATATCTGTGGCACGAAGAAGCTCATTGGTATCCACAGTTGCCGGAATGTACTGACCCGTCACGCCCTGGGTATCCTTGATGTGGTAATACACGATCTGGTGTGGCTTTACAAACACCTGATATTTGGTGGTATCCACGTTTTCTTCTATAGTACGGATCATTTTCTCATAAGCATCCAGGCTGGTGTCCGGGCTGGAATACTTACTCCCCTTCCAGGTCGGTGCATAGAGAATCAGCTTTTTATCCGGATCAGACTTTACCCCCATCTGATTCAGTTTCCGGATCACTTCTTCCCTGTCTGAATGAAAATAGCTGTCATTACGAGGCTGCCCGATTTCCAGGATCGTTCCCGGATACAGCCCGTCCATTTTGAATGCCTTTTTGTAAATCTGGGTCATGAAGCTATTTGGGGAAATCAGATAATCGGCTGCCAGGAAATTTTTCACTGTATTTCCTGCGCTCACCTTTCCGGATGGAATGTCAAAGCCAATGGTCTTTAGAGGGATTCCATGCCAGGTGTCAATAAAAATCTGGCCCTCTCTTTTGGTAAAGTAACCTGGAAAGCTTACATTGTTTACCAGATATTTGGCCGTTGCCAGGTATTCTCTGTACTCCAGTGACTGAAATTTGACAAATTTCACATTTTCACAGTCTTTGTACTGCTCCATAGAAATCCGATTATCGGAAAAATCGTCAATGACCCAGACATGGAGGTAATCGTGAAACTCCGCCTGGGCCAAAAGATATTTAAAAATGGCATGAGGACTGCAGGTCATACCTCTGCCCCCAAATGCCTCATATAAAATACATTTTTCTTTTATCGGGCTGTTTTCCCAAAAACAGGCATACTTTTCCCGAAGCTCCTCTGTAAGGTTATAGTGGGCTTCCTCTTCCGCCTTTTTTACAGCACCTTCCAAAGTGTCCTTCTCCTTTGGAGAGGGTTCTTCCGGGCGGAGCACTTTCTTCACCAGTTTTTTCAGATTATTTGCGGTGAGTTTCATCTAGCTGCCCCCTTTTCTCTGCCACTACCCGTTCAAAAAGTCCGTTCCATTCTTTTACAGCCTTGTCAATGGAGAAATCGTCGGATTTCACAATGGCATTCTCTGACATCTGCCTGCGCAGATCCTCGTCGTGAGCCAGCCTTAACATTGCCTGTGCAAATTTATGAGAATCAAAGGCTTCCGGAAGGAAACCGGTCCTGCCATCGTCGATGATCAGATCCATGGCTCCCATATGGTAGGCGATTACCGGAAGTCCGAACTCAAAGGCTTCCATGATAACCATTGGCCAGCCTTCCCATCTGGAAGGGAGCAGAAATACAGAAGAATTGAGATAATATTTCTCTGGCTCGTTGGTATAGCCTACGAAATGGACACGTTTTTCCAGATGGCGCTTCTTTGCATCTGCCTTGATCTGCTCAAAAAGATCTCCGTCTCCCAGAATATCCAGTTCCCATTCTGAATCTTCTTTGCAAAATTCTTCAAAGGATTCCATCATCAGGTCAAGGCCTTTTGCGTAGACAAAACGGGTAGCCATCAGGAAACGTTTGGATTTCACATTGCATTTCTTCTCACTTACAAAGCTTCTGGGATTGATCTTCACCTCTGTATCAATTCCCAGCTTCTCCATATAATCACGTTTATCATAATCGCTAAGCACAATATAACGGTTCAGGCTGGGAAGATAATGCTGCAGAAGGTTCTCCTGCTTCCAGAATACCACATTCTTCACATGAAGATAACCATCATAGCAGTTGTGCTGCCATCCAATGGTGGCTGCCTTTAATTGTGGTGCGATCATGGCAAGACGAAGGCTTAAGGATGCAGTTGTGAGGATCACATCATAGTCCTGGGAATTAAAATATTCCACCCACCTCTCCCTTGTTTTTTTCGGGAAGACTGCCTCGGCAAGAATGGGATCAAAGCATTTTTTATTGAAGAATCCGGTGCGGTCATTGACCTTTTTTACAAAATACCGTGCACAGAATGCAGGGGTATGGTGCTTGTTGATAAAGTGGCTGTTATCAATGAAGTCCACATCAATATCTTCGCTTAAGTGGTACATGGTCCTATCCTCACGGAAACGGTCCTCATAGGTCATGATGGTTACCTCATGCTCCTTTGCCAGCTCATTTGCCAGAAGGGAAACCACTCGCTTGGTTCCGCCCAGATCAAAGATTTTTGTTATCCAGATACATATTTTCATATCCTGTACACCCCTGCCGGGGCTTCCTCCTATCCAAAGGTTTTGGGATTTATCGGGTAATGTGGAAATAATCCAGAACCCTCTTACAGTAATTGTCTGTTACATTGTGGGTTTTTCCACGTATTGCTGCACGCTGTGCCCGGTAATCGTCTTTGCCATTCTTCACATCAAGAACAAACTGTTCAAACTGCTGCACGTTGTAAATATGCTCTCCTGGCATATATTCCAGAGGATTCTCAAACACCCATCCTCTTGATTCTGTATAGGCCTCATAATCGTCCAGGGTAAAGCCGAGAGGACGGTCAAGAAGAAGATAGTCAATAGCAACGGAAGAATAGTCAGATACCAGAGCATCGGAGCAATGAATGAACTCATAAAGCTGAAGGCCATTTTCCTCCAGGTCCTTATTTTCCAGATATACGATATTGGTAAGCACGTTCTCCCCGAAATCATAGGGAATCTGAAGATAATGCTTCTTGATCACTACCAGCATACGGTTGTCACGACAGAAGTTATTAAAAGCGAGAAGTCTTTCCTTATCATCCAGAATAGGGATGTTAAACTCATTGTTCAGAGTTTCCTCATTTAATCTTTCGCTGCTTGCATGACGGTAAGTAGGCATCCACAGGATCAGCTTTTCACTGCCGGATTCCTTCAGGAGCCTTTCCCTGTAATCTCTTGCTGCCTGGCTGCCCTTCATCATCTGGTCATAGCGGGGATAACCAAGGGGAAGAAGCTTCCTGGAGCTGCATCCGAAGAATTCCTTCTTTGTCTCAATAAACACATCTCCTGGAACAAGGCAGTAGTCAAAAAATACCTTGCGGTTATTCTTATTTGCCTTGTAACCGCAGCCATGCCAGAGATTCACGAAGGTCTGGCCCTTTCTTGCCATTCCGATCCAGTTAAAAGCCTGGGTATAGAAAATGAAGGCTGAGGTCAGGGCATAACGGTAAGCTGCTGCCCGGCGGATGGTTGTATTTTTCTTAAAATTACGGATGAATTTTACATTTTCCGCCTTGTATTTCTCATATTTCTCCGGCTCATGGACCAGCCAGACCAGCTCATATTTTTTATTATATCCGTTTTCCACCATATAATCAAAAAGAGCTCTGCTGTTGTCGGTAAAGTCATCGTTTGTCTCAAAAAGGATGCGGTTCTTCACCATTTTCGGAGGAAACTTCCGAAGACGTCTTACCTTCCAGCGGTCATATAACGCATAGGTCACATATCCCCAGAACATGGAAAGCAGTGCTGCCATACCCTGCTCTTTTTTGATCTGTGAAAATTTCTTTAGGATTCTCTTTGCTCGTTCCATGGTCTCACCTTTCCTAGAGCATTTGGAGGGCATGCTCTAAAATGCTCTAATACTCTTTTAATTTTTCCCGAAGCATGGTAGAAGAGGTATCTCTTGTATAGGGCAGGTAAACCAGCCTGGCACCAAGCTCTGCCATCTCCCTGCCGGTACGCTCCCAGCGCTCATTTCCCTTCCAGTCATCTCCGATATAGATTTCATCAAAACGGATCTTGTCCCAGATTACCTTCTTATCCAGAGTGTTTGTGATGATCACCTCATCTACATATTTGATGGCGCGTACAATCTCCGCACGCTCCTCCAAAGGAACAATGGGTCTCTTCTGTTTGTAGCTTTCTACGAGCTCATCTGTATTGACTCCCACGATCAGGTAGTCACATCTTCTTTTCGCATTTTTGATAAGGTTCAGGTGTCCGATATGAAACATATCATAGGTACCCTGTGTGTAGCCGATTACCTTTCCCATTTCTTCCTACCTCCTGTATGATTTTCACTGTATATTCAGATACCTGGCAAGTGCACCGCAATAGCTGTCTTTTACAGGCATGGTATGCATGGCAGGCAGTAATTTTCTCCTCTCTTCCTTAAAGGGATCTTTGCCCCCGGAAATATCGCAGACAAAGTCTTCCAGATCTGAAAGGTCATAAAGCCTTGCACCAGGCATATATTCTTCCGGATTTTCAAATACAAAGCCTCTTGTCTCCCGATAGCGCTCAAGGTCTGTAAGCACATAGCCAAGAGGACGGTCAAGAAGCATGAAATCCACTGCGATAGAGGAATAATCAGAGATCAGGGCATCACAGACTCCAACCATCTCATAAAGCCAGATGCCGGCTTCTGCAAGCATTTCTTCTGTCACATACCGGATGTTGGTGTAGTTCTCCTCCCTGGAATTCCATCCGGACTGAAGAGGATGCTTCTTGATGATAAGGAATACCTCATTCTCCTTCAGGCAGTGATCCAGTTCTTCTAACTCTCTCTCGTTTTTTAAGGCAGGCAGCTGAAAAGGCAGGTCGATCTGGTTCTCTGCACTGACCAGAATATCACTTTTCCGAAAAGTTGGCATCCAGATTATGGTTCTGGCATCCTCCCTGCCAAATAATCTCTTCAGCATAGCGGCTCTGTCCATCCCGGGATGAAGCATCCAGTCATATCTGGGATAGCCAAGGGGAAGGACCTTCTCCTGACTGCAGTTCCAATATTTTGACTTGGTTTTCACAAAAACATCACCAGGCACCAGCGCATGGTCGAAATGCATCATACTTTTCCCTGCCGGGGGCTTGTTGTCTCTGGCAACATCCTTGTAGCCGCAGCCATGCCACATATTGACTGTGGTCTGGCCCTCACAGTGGTAGAAATTCAGGTATGCCGTATTGTTCGTATAAAAGAAAAAGCCTGCCACCGCCCCATAGTAATAGGCAAGTGGACTGGACCAGCCATATTTGTTTTCTGCTGTCACAAATTTTA
>ERZ1035006.1035-NODE-1035-length-19725-cov-24.542857_pt1 | contig 19725 bp, 16 predicted proteins | sample MGYA00520694_ERZ1035006 | MGnify/ENA primary metagenome ERZ1035006 (study PRJEB33766, sample SAMN09781746) | gut metagenome | biome: gut microbiome | host: Homo sapiens | place: Madagascar | study: EMG produced TPA metagenomics assembly of the PRJNA485056 data... | reverse complement strand
GTCCTATGCCTCAGACACGTGAGCACGTACTTCTCGCTCGTCAGGTAAACGTACCGCGTATGGTTGTTTTCTTGAATAAGTGCGATATGGTAGAGGACGAGGAGATGCTCGAGCTCGTAGAGATGGAGGTTCGCGAGATCCTCGACCAGTACGGCTATGAGGAGGAAACTCCTATCATCCGTGGTTCTGCTCTTGGTGCACTCAATGGTGTAGAGAAGTGGGCTGACAAGGTAATGGAGCTTATGGACGCTGTTGATACATGGATCCAGGAGCCTCCACGTGACCTCGACAAACCATTCTTGATGCCTATCGAGGACGTATTCTCAATCACAGGTCGTGGTACTGTTGCTACTGGTCGTATTGAGACTGGCCGCGTTAAGGTAGGCGACGAGACAGAGCTCCTTGGCCTCGGTGAGGATAAGAAGTGTGTCGTTACTGGTGTTGAGATGTTCCGTAAGATCCTTGACGAGGGTGAAGCTGGCGATAACGTAGGTCTTCTCCTCCGTGGTATCGATAAGAACGAGATCAAGCGCGGTATGGTACTCTGCCACCCGGGTCAGATCAAGCCTCACAAGCACTTCAAGGCTTCTATCTATGTTTTGAAGAAGGAAGAGGGTGGTCGTCACACTCCATTCGGCAACAAGTATCGTCCTCAGTTCTATCTCCGTACTATGGACTGTACAGGTGAGATCAAGCTTCCAGAGGGAGTTGAGATGGTAATGCCTGGCGACAACGTAGAGATTGAGGTTGAGCTCATCTACGCAGTAGCTCTGAACGAGGGCCTTCGTTTCGCTATCCGCGAGGGTGGTCGTACAGTAGGTTCTGGTCAGATCACAAAGATCCTCGAAGACTAATTCGTCGATCCACAGTCTCCTAAGAGGCTGGATTAAATAAAAATAGTTCCCGTATCGCTTCGGCATCGGGAACTATCCTACGGGAATAGCTCAGTCGGTAGAGCACTGGTCTCCAAAACCAGGTGTCGGGAGTTCGAGCCTCTCTTCCCGTGCTAAAAAGAAGATAATATGTTTAAGAAGTTTGTAAATTATTGCAAGACTTGTTACGACGAACTTGCGCATAAAACAACTTGGCCAAGTTATGCCGAACTAAACCATAGTGCAGTGATTGTATTATCTGCTTCCCTTGTCGTTGCAGCTGTGGTGTTCGCTATGGACTCTCTGTTCAAGTGGGCTATGAGCATGGTTTACCCAGGTTAATCGTTTTCAAGAAAATGGCTAAGACAGAAAAAAAATGGTACGTGCTTCGTGCTGCCAGTGGTAAGGAATTCAAAGTGAAAGAGTACCTTGACGCTGAGATTAAGCACAATCCATTACTTCAGGCGCATGTTTCGCAAGTGGTTCTGCCGCTCGAGAAACACGCATCTTTGCGTAATGGAAAAAGAGTAATCAAGGAGAAAATATCACTCCCTGGTTATGTGTTCGTAGAAGCTGCCCTCGTGGGCGATGTGGCTCACACGCTACGTTTCATGCCGAACGTTTTAGGCTTTCTTGGAGGCTTGGATAACCCCTCACCAGTTCCGCAGTCGGAAATCAATCGTATGCTCGGTTCATGCGAGGAAACGGAGATTGAAGACAACATTGACATCCCGTACGTAGTTGACGAGACTGTCAAGGTAACAGACGGACCATTCTCAGGTTTCAGTGGCATCATCGAAGAGGTGAATGTCGAGAAGCGCAAACTAAAGGTGATGGTCAAGATCTTCGGACGCAAAACTCCGTTGGAATTAGGTTTTATGCAAGTCGAAAAAGAAGGCTAACGCAAGGTTACGAATGCGTTCAGAATTCTTTTATATTAAATCAATTTAAATATTAACAGACAAAATGGCTAAAGAAGTTGCTGGATTAATCAAATTACAGATTAAAGGTGGCGCTGCGAATCCTTCTCCTCCAGTAGGACCTGCACTTGGTTCTAAGGGTATCAACATCATGGGATTCTGCAAAGAGTTCAACGCCAGAACCCAGGATAAGGCAGGTAAGATAATTCCTGTTGTTATCACTTACTACACCGATAAATCATTCAGCTTCGAACTTAAGACTCCTCCTGCAGCTGTTCAGCTGAAAGAGGCAGCCAAAGTGAAGAGTGGCTCAGCGCAGCCTAACCGCCAGAAAGTTGGTAAAGTAACTTGGGAGCAGGTAAAAGCAATCGCTGAAGACAAACTGAAGGATCTTAACTGCTTTACTGTAGCATCGGCTATGCGCCTTGTTGCAGGAACAGCTAGAAGTATGGGTATCACTGTAGAGGGAGACTTCCCTGAAAATGTTTAATAACTTCAATTTTTAAGAAATGAAACTGACAAAAAATCAAAAATCAGTAGCTGATAAGGTTGAAGCAGGGAAGGCATACACATTGAAAGAGGCTTCAGAGTTGGTAAAGGAAATTACTACTACCAAGTTTGATGCATCTCTTGATATTGATGTACGCTTAGGTGTTGATCCACGTAAGGCTAACCAGATGGTTCGTGGCGTTGTTTCATTGCCAAACGGAACAGGTAAGGTTACTCGCGTGCTCGCACTCTGTACTCCTGATCAGGAAGCTGCTGCTAAGGAAGCAGGCGCTGACTACGTAGGTCTCGACGAGTATGTTGAGAAGATTAAGGGTGGTTGGACAGATATTGATGTCATCATCACAATGCCATCTTGCATGGGTAAGATTGGTCCTTTGGGTCGTGTTCTCGGTCCTCGTGGATTGATGCCTAACCCTAAGAGCGGCACTGTAACTATGGATGTTGCTAAGGCAGTTAAGGAAGTTAAGCAAGGTAAGATTGACTTCAAGGTTGATAAGGCTGGTATTATCCACACATCAATCGGTAAGGTCAGCATGACACCTGAGCAGATCTACGGAAATGCTAAGGAGTTCATCGCTACTGTTATCAAGTTGAAGCCTGCTGCTGCTAAAGGTACATATATCAAGAGTATCTTTATTTCAAGCACTATGAGTAAGGGTATCAAGGTTGATCCTAAATCAGTTGAGTAACTCTAAAAGTTTTGTAAAATGAAGAAAGAAGTAAAAGATACTATTATTGCCGAGCTCGGTGCGAAGCTGAAGGAGTTCCCTCACTTCTACCTCGTTGACCTCGCAGGTCTCAACGCCGAGGCTACAAGCAACCTCCGTCGCAAGTGCTTCAAGAACGATATCAAGATGATTGTCGTTAAGAACACACTTCTCCGCGAGGCTTTCCAGGCAAGCGATATTGATTTCGAGCCTCTGTACGGCGCACTCAAGGGCACTACAGCAGTTATGTTCGCTCACACAGCTAACGTTCCTGCAAAGCTCCTTAAGGAATACGCTAAGGAAGGTGTACCTGCACTTAAGGGTGCATATGCTGAGGAGACAATCTTCGGCGCAGATCAGCTCGAGGCTCTCGTAGCTATCAAGAGCAAGAACGAGGTTATTGCAGAAATTGTTGCACTGCTCCAGTCACCTGCAAAGAACGTTATCTCTGCTCTTCAGTCAGGCGCAAACACTATTCATGGTGTGCTTAAGACTTTGGGCGAGCGTCCTGAGTAATATAACTACAAGTCAAAGAACATTAACATTAAAAACAATTAAAATTTAAATACAATGGCAGATATTAAAGCTCTTGCTGAAGAATTGGTAAATCTTACAGTAAAGGAAGTAAACGAGTTGGCAACAGTCCTCAAGGACGAGTATGGTATTGAGCCTGCTGCTGCAGCTGTAGCTGTAGCTGCTGGTCCTGCAGCAGGTGGTGCTGATGCAGCTGAGGAGAAGACATCTTTCGATGTTGTCCTCGCTGAGGTAGGTGCTGCAAAGCTCCAGGTTGTAAAGGCAGTTAAGGAAGCTTGCGGTCTTGGCTTGAAGGAAGCTAAGGACCTCGTAGACGCTGCTCCTGCTAAGATCAAGGAAGGTCTCTCTAAGGAAGAGGCTGAGAACTTGAAGAAGGCTATCGAGGAGTCAGGTGCTAAGGTAGAGCTCAAGTAATAACAGCTTACAATTCAAATGTCGGGTTTAACGCTGCTAAGCAGTATTTAGGAAAGGTTAACCCGATATTTTAAAATTAGCAAATATGGTTAGGATCTTCCAAGTAGGTGGGTCCTAACCTTTTTGTGTCTTTCCGCTTATTTAGATTTTTTATCACCCATAATAACTTCTGATGGCTTCAAAAATTGTTGATAACAGAGTAAATTTTGCCAGCGTCCATAATCCGTTGCCATATCCGGATTTCCTCGATGTGCAGTTAAAGTCTTTCAAGGACTTCTTACAGTTAGACACTCCGCCTGAGGAACGCAAGAATGACGGTTTGTATAAGGTGTTCTCAGAGAACTTCCCTATCACCGACACACGTAACAATTTCGTTCTTGAGTTCTTGGATTACTATATCGACCCGCCACGCTACTCTATTGATGAGTGTCTTGAGCGCGGTCTTACATATAGCGTACCTTTAAAGGCTAAGATGAAACTCTACTGTACGGATCCCGATCACGAAGACTTCGGCACATTCATACAGGACGTATTCCTTGGCACTATCCCATACATGACCGATAACGGCACATTCGTTATCAACGGTGCAGAGCGCGTTGTTGTTTCGCAGTTGCATCGTTCGCCAGGTGTGTTCTTTGGTCAGGGTGTGCACGCCAATGGTACAGTGCTCTACTCGGCACGTATCATCCCGTTCAAGGGTTCATGGATTGAGTTCGCTACCGACATCAACAACGTGATGTATGCCTACATCGACCGTAAGAAGAAGTTGCCCGTAACAACTCTTCTGCGTGCTATGGGCTTCGAGCAGGATAAGGATATCCTTCAGATATTCGACCTTGCTGAGGAAGTGAAGGTGAACAAGAAGAACATGAAGGCTGCCATCGGTCGCAAGCTCGCTGCACGTGTATTGAAGACCTGGAACGAGGACTTCGTAGACGAGGATACAGGCGAGGTCGTATCTATCGAGCGTAACGAGATGATTATGGAGCGCGAGACAGTGCTCACCGAGGAGAACATCGATGACATCCTCGAGTCGGGCAGTGCTTCTATCCTTCTCCACAAGGATGCAGAGGCAGCTACACGCTACTCAATCATCTTCAACACACTCGCTAAGGACCCGTCTAACTCTGAGAAGGAGGCAGTGCTCTACATCTACCGTCAGCTCCGCAATGCTGACCCTGCTGATGACGCATCAGCACGCGAGGTGTTCCAGAATATATTCTTCTCTGACAAGCGTTACGACCTCGGCGAGGTAGGACGCTACCGTATCAATAAGAAGCTTGGTCTCGACATCGACTCTGAGACACGTGTTCTTACAAAGGAGGATATCATCGCTATCATCCGCTATCTCATCCAGTTGGTTAACTCTAACGCAACTGTTGACGATATTGACCACCTCTCTAACCGTCGCGTACGCACCGTAGGCGAGCAGCTCAGCAACCAGTTCTCTATCGGTCTGGCACGTATGAGCCGCACTATCCGCGAGCGTATGAACGTGCGTGATAATGAGGTGTTCCAGCCGACCGACCTTATCAACGCCAAGACTATCTCAAGCGTTGTTAGCTCGTTCTTCGGAACCAACCCATTGTCGCAGTTCATGGACCAGACCAACCCGCTTGCCGAGGTTACTAACAAGCGTCGTCTCTCAGCTCTTGGTCCTGGCGGTCTTTCACGTGAGCGTGCAGGTTTCGAGGTGCGCGACGTTCACTACACACACTACGGACGTCTTTGCCCGATTGAGAGCCCTGAGGGTCCGAACATCGGTCTTATCTCGTCTCTCTGCGTTTATGCAACTATCAACGAGCTCGGCTTCATCGCCACTCCTTACCGCCGTGTAAAGGATTCGCTCGTCGACCTCAATAACGACCACGTTGTTTACCTCACCGCTGAGGAGGAGGAAGACCACGTAATCGGTCAGGGTAATGCTCCTCTGCGTGAGGACGGCTCGTTCATCCGCGACAACGTTAAGTGTCGTCAGAACGCCGAGTTCCCTGTAGTGCCGCCATCAGACGTAGACCTCATGGACGTTGCTCCGCAGCAGATTGCATCTGTATCAGCAGGTCTTATCCCGTTCTTGGAGCACGACGACGGTCACCGCGCACTCATGGGATGTAACATGATGCGCCAGGCAGTGCCATTGCTTCACAACGATGCACCTATCGTAGGTACGGGTCTTGAGAAGCAGGTGTGCGAGGACTCTCGTACAATGATTACTGCAGAGGGCGAAGGCGTTATCGAATACGTTGACGCTACAACAATCCGCATCCTCTACGACCGCACCGACGATGAAGAATTCGTAAGCTTCGAGCCGGCTCTCAAGGAGTACCGCATACCGAAGTTCCGCCGCACCAACCAGAACATGACCATCGACTTGCGTCCTATCTGCAACAAGGGTCAGCGCGTTAAGAAGGGCGACATCCTCACCGAGGGTTACGCTACAGAGAATGGCGAGCTCGCACTCGGTCGTAACCTCCTCGTGGCTTACATGCCGTGGAAGGGTTACAACTATGAGGACGCTATCGTGCTTTCAGAGCGCATGATTCGCGACGACGTGCTTACATCTGTACACGTTGACGAGTACTCACTCGACGTTCGCGAGACAAAGCGTGGTATGGAGGAGTTCACAAGCGATATTCCTAACGTTTCAGAGGAAGCTACAAAGGACCTCGACGACAATGGTATCGTTCGCATCGGTGCACGTATCGAGCCAGGCGACATCCTTATCGGTAAGATTTCGCCGAAGGGCGAGAGCGATCCGTCGCCGGAGGAGAAACTGCTCCGCGCCATCTTCGGCGATAAGGCAGGCGACGTGAAGGACTCTTCACTCAAGGCAAACCCATCGCTCAGCGGTGTTGTTATCGACAAGAAACTCTTCTCTCGTGCCGTTAAGACACGCGAGTCGAAGAAGCAGGACAAGGTGATACTCGCTAAGATTGACGAGGAGTACGAGGCAAAGAATGACGATTTGAAGGACATCCTTGTTGACAAGCTCCTCACACTCACCGAGGACAAGGTTTCGCAGGGTGTTAAGGACTACTCAGGTGCTGAGATTATCACAAAGGGCACCAAGTTCACAGCTACAATGCTGAAGAACCTCGAGTACGACGGCATTCAGTCGAACGACTGGACCGGCGACGAGCACACCGATAAGCTCATTTCTAAGCTCATCATGAACTACATACGCAAGTACAAGCTGCTCGACGCAGAACTCAAGCGTAAGAAGTTCGCTATCACTATCGGCGACGAGCTGCCGTCAGGCATCCTCCAGATGGCTAAGGTCTATGTAGCTAAGAAGCGTAAGATCGGCGTAGGTGATAAGCTTGCAGGTCGTCACGGTAACAAGGGTATCGTATCTAAGATTACACGTATGGAGGATATGCCATTCCTCGAGGACGGTCGTCCAGTCGACTTGGTACTGAACCCGCTTGGTGTGCCTTCACGTATGAACCTCGGTCAGATCTTCGAGGCTATCCTCGGTGCTGCTGGTCGTAAGCTTGGTGTTAAGTTCGCTACACCTATCTTCGACGGCGCTCACCTTGAGGACCTCTCTGAATGGACAGACAAGGCAGGTCTGCCGCATCTCTGCTCTACCCACCTCTACGATGGTGAGACAGGCGAGCGCTTCGACCAGCCAGCTACAGTAGGTGTGACATACTTCTTGAAACTCGGTCACATGGTTGAGGACAAGATGCACGCCCGTTCTATCGGTCCGTACTCGCTCATCACACAGCAGCCACTCGGTGGTAAGGCACAGTTCGGTGGTCAGCGTTTCGGTGAGATGGAGGTTTGGGCTATCGAGGCATTCGGTGCCAGCCACGTGCTTCAGGAAATTCTGACAATCAAGTCCGACGATACAGTGGGCCGTTCTAAGGCTTACGAGGCTATCGTTAAGGGCGACCCAATGCCTACACCAGGCATCCCAGAGTCGCTCAACGTGCTCTTGCATGAGCTCCGCGGTCTTGGTCTGAGCATCAAACTTGATTAATCCGAACATCCCAAAACTATAGAAATATATGGCTTTCAAGAAAGATATAAAAGTTAAGAATAATTTCACGAAGATTACCATCGGACTCGCCTCTCCGGAGGAAATCCTGGAAAATTCGTATGGTGAGGTTACCAAGCCAGAGACCATCAACTATCGCACCTATAAGCCCGAGCGCGACGGCTTGTTCTGCGAGCGCATCTTCGGTCCGACACGCGACTATGAGTGTGCCTGCGGCAAGTACAAGCGTATCCGTTACAAGGGTATCGTTTGCGACCGATGCGGTGTTGAGGTGACGGAGAAGAAGGTACGCCGTGAGCGTAGCGGACACATCGAGCTCGTTGTGCCAGTAGCTCACATCTGGTACTTCCGCTCGCTGCCTAACAAGATTGGTTACTTGCTCGGTATGCCGACAAAGAAGCTCGACGCTGTTATCTACTACGAGAAGTACGTAGTTATCCAGCCAGGTGCGTTCGAAGGACGCACCGACGAGCAGGGCGAGGAGTACAACGGTTCGCACAAGATGGATCTCCTCTCAGAGGAAGAGTATCTCGACATCATCGAGAACAAGCTCGGCTCTGAGAACGACCTTCTTGAGGACACCGACCCGAATAAGTTCATCGCAAAGATGGGTGCAGAGGCTGTTTACGACCTGCTCGCAGGTCTCGACCTCGACTCTCTTTCATACGAGTTGCGCGACCGTGCCAACAACGACTCTTCGCAGCAGCGTAAGACAGAGGCTTTGAAGCGTCTGCAGGTTGTAGAGGCATTCCGTGGAAGCAAGGGCGTAAACCGTCCGGAGTGGATGATTATGAAGATTATCCCTGTTACTCCGCCGGAGCTCCGTCCGCTCGTTCCGTTGGACGGTGGTCGTTTCGCAACATCCGACCTCAACGACCTCTATCGTCGTGTTATTATCCGTAACAACCGTCTGAAGCGTCTCGTAGAGATTAAGGCTCCTGAGGTAATCCTCCGCAACGAGAAGCGTATGCTCCAGGAGGCAGTGGATAGCCTCTTCGACAACTCACGCAAGTCGAGCGCCGTTAAGAGCGATGCCAACCGTCCGCTGAAGTCACTCTCCGACTCGCTGAAGGGTAAGCAGGGACGTTTCCGTCAGAACCTCCTCGGTAAGCGTGTCGACTACTCAGCACGTTCGGTTATCGTTGTAGGTCCGGAGCTGAAGATGGGCGAGTGCGGTCTGCCGAAACTTATGGCAGCCGAGCTCTACAAGCCGTTCATCATCCGCAAACTCATCGAGCGCGGCATCGTGAAGACCGTGAAGAGCGCTAAGAAGATTGTTGACCGTCGCGAGCCGGTTATCTGGGACATCCTCGAGAACGTTATGAAGGGTCACCCCGTAATGCTCAACCGTGCGCCGACACTTCACCGTCTCGGTATTCAGGCGTTCCAGCCGAAGCTCATCGAGGGTAAGGCAATCCAGCTCCACCCGTTGGCATGTACAGCGTTCAATGCCGACTTCGACGGCGACCAGATGGCTGTTCACCTTCCGTTGAGCAACGAGGCTATCCTCGAGGCTCAGGTGCTGATGCTTCAGAGCCACAACATCCTCAACCCTGCCAACGGCGCTCCTATCACAGTGCCGTCACAGGATATGGTGCTCGGTCTCTACTATATCACAAAGCTCCGCCCAGGTGCTAAGGGCGCAGGTCTTTCGTTCTACGGCGACGAGGAAGCTATCATCGCTTACAACGAGGGAAAGTGCGACCTCCACGCTCCGGTTAAGGTAATTGTGAAGGACCTCGTAGACGGTCAGCTCCAGAAGCGCATGGTGGAGACATCTGTCGGACGTGTCATCGTCAACCAGATCATCCCAGAGGAAGTAGGCTTCTTCAATGATATCATCTCTAAGAAGACACTGCGCGGACTCATCTCCGACGTTATTAAGGCTGTAGGTATGGCTCGCGCCTGCGAGTTCCTCGACGGCATCAAGAACCTCGGTTACCGCATGGCTTACGTTGCAGGTCTTTCGTTCAACCTCGACGATATCATCATCCCGCCAGAAAAGAAGGAAATCGTGGAGCGCGGTCACGAAGAGATTCGCGCCATCCAGGACAACTATAACATGGGTTTCATCACTGAGAACGAGCGTTACAACCAGGTGATCGATACTTGGACTCACGTGAACAACGACCTCGCAAGCATCCTTATGAAGGAGATGACCGAGGCAGACCAGGGCTTCAACGCCGTATTCATGATGCTCGACTCTGGTGCCCGTGGTTCTAAGGACCAGATTAAGCAGCTCTCAGGTATGCGTGGTCTTATGGCTAAGCCTATGAAGGCAGGTGCTGAGGGACATCAGATTATCGAGAACCCGATTATCTCTAACTTCAAGGAGGGTATGTCAGTGCTCGAGTACTTCATCGCTTCGCACGGTGCCCGTAAGGGTCTTGCCGATACCGCTATGAAGACAGCCGACGCCGGTTACCTTACACGTCGTCTTGTAGACGTTTCGCACGACGTAATCATCTCTGAGGAGGATTGCGGCACACTGCGCGGTCTTGTCTGCACAGCGTTGAAGAACGGCGACGAGATAGTTTCCTCACTCGGCGAGCGCATCCTCGGTCGTGTGTCAGTACACGACGTTGTCGACCCACGCACAGGCGAGGTTATCGTCAACGCAGGCGAGGAGATTACAGAGGCTAAGGCACAGCTCATCGAGAACTCTCCAATCGAGAGCGTAGAGATTCGTTCAGTGCTCACTTGCGAGAGCAAGAAGGGCGTCTGCATGAAGTGCTACGGCCGCAACCTTGCTACACAGCGCATGGTACAGCTCGGCGAAGCTGTCGGTGTCATCGCAGCTCAGGCTATCGGTGAGCCGGGTACACAGCTTACTCTCCGTACCTTCCACGCCGGTGGTGTGGCTGGTAACGCAGCAGCCAACGCTTCTATCACAGCAAAGAACGACTGCAAGCTTAAGTTCGAGGACCTCCGTGTCGTTCCGTTCGTAGAGAACAACGGCGAGAAGGATGTCAACTGCCAGATGGTAGTGAGCCGTCTTACAGAGTTGCAGTTCGTCGACCCGAATACCGACATCGCACTCGCTTCTGTCAACGTGCCTTACGGTTCTTCGCTCTACTTCAAGGAGGGCGACGTTGTCAAGAAGGGCGACCTCATCGCTAAGTGGGACCCGTTCAACGCCGTTATCGTTACCGAGTACGCAGGTACTCTCCGCTTCAACGACGTTATCGAGGGCATCACATACCGCGCTGAGACCGACGAGGCAACAGGTCTTACCGAGAAGATCATCACCGACTCTAAGGACAAGTCGAAGGTTCCAACCTGCGACGTGCTCGACGCAAACGGTGAGATAATCGGTACATACAACTTCCCGGTAGGCGGACACGTAGTATGCGACGACGGTCAGACCGTCAAGACCGGTACCACACTCGTTAAGATTCCACGTGCAGCAGGTTCTGCAGGCGATATCACCGGTGGTCTCCCACGTGTAACCGAGCTCTTCGAGGCTCGCAACCCGTCTAACCCAGCTGTCGTATCAGAAATCGACGGTGAGGTAACAATGGGTAAGGTGAAGCGTGGCAACCGCGAGATCATCGTTACATCGAAGACTGGCGACCAGCGCAAGTACCTCGTATCGCTCTCTAAGCAGATTCTTGTACAGGAGCACGATGCCGTACGCGCAGGCACACCGCTTTCTGACGGTATCATAACTCCGGGCGACATCCTCGCCATCAAGGGTCCTACCGCCGTTCAGGAGTACATCGTTAACGAGGTGCAGGACGTTTACCGTCTGCAGGGTGTGAAGATCAACGACAAGCACTTCGAGATTATCGTTCGCCAGATGATGCGCAAGGTACAGATCGACGAGCCGGGCGATACAACATTCCTCGAGCAGGAGATGGTAGACAAGCTCGACTTCGCTGAGGAGAACGACCGCATCTGGGGCAAGAAGTACGTCACCGACGCAGGTGACTCTGACGTGCTCAAGGTTGGTCAGATTGTTTCGGCACGCAAGTTGCGCGACGAGAACTCAAGCCTCAAGCGCCGCGACCTCCGTCTCGTTCAGGTTCGCGACACCGTGCCTGCTACATCTACACAGATTCTGCAGGGTATCACACGCGCCGCACTCCAGACCAAGAGCTTCATCTCGGCTGCTTCGTTCCAGGAGACAACCAAGGTGCTCAACGAGGCTGCTATCCGCGGTAAGGTCGACTTCCTTGAGGGTATGAAGGAGAACGTTATCTCCGGTCACCTCATTCCGGCTGGTACCGGTCTGCGTCAGTGGGACAAGCTCATCGTGGGTTCACGCGAGGAGTACGACCGTATGCAGGCTAACCGCCGCAACGTGACCGACTACTCTAACGAGGAGTCTGCTGAATAAAACTGATATTGTATCACTGTCCGGTTCTTTAGCCGGACAGCGGTATGACAGGATAAAAACAGAAAACGCTGCAAGCGAGTCTTCACCGACTGCTTGCAGCGTTTTTGTATATATGTGTATATGTAATTATACCCTTTCGGGTGTAATCTTAAACAATTTACTTGATATTACACCCGAAAGGGTATAAACTCGATGCTTCGAACCATCATCTTAGCATCAGCATCCTTTTCAGAATAAGTCGTTTGTACTGCCGTTTGAAGTCGTCAGGTAGGAACGATGCCTCTATAAGTTCAATCCATTTCATCAGTGCCTTGCGGAATTTCTTCGCAATGTTGTCGAGCACTTTCTCGTTCACGCCCGAAGCTATTATCGACTTCTCGAAGTCGCTGCGCCTTATGCGCGCCTTCTTGCCGTTGAGTGTCAGCGCCAGTTCTTCCTTGTCCTCAGGCATCACAATAGCCGTCGAAAGCAGGTCGTATGCCGGTGTCAGACTGTAACCCATCGGCGATTTGTATAGCGAGAAATTCTTCAGATGCATGTCCGAGTTGCCCGTAATCCACGAGAACACCACCACCTCCCAAAAGTTCACGAGGTCGAGCTGCGGCACCGCCGAATACTTCTTAATATGCTTCGCAATCTGCTCGTACGAGCCCTTGTACTTGTATTCGGTCAGTCGTTCCGTCAGCTGGCACATGTCTTCCATCGCAATCTTCGATCCGTCGCGTTCGCGGTCTATGCGCCGCGTTATGTAGCACAGCTCACCGTCGGCAAAGCGAATGAGTGAGTGGGGCACGACGGCTATCTTCGCCGCCTCCGCCATGTGCATCGTCAGGTCCTCTATTTCGGGCAGCGCACGATAGGCGTCGGTCTGCGGCTTCAGAATGTAGCGTCCCCACAGCCCCACGATAGTGAATCGGTCGGGTTCGTTCTTCCCGCCTGGGTTCACGTCGAGCGACAGCTTCGCCTGCACGCCGGTCAGCGTTGTCTGCGCCCGCACCACCTGCTTTGCGAGCTCAGCAATCTCGCTGCGTCTGTAGGGCAGTGTCGGCACCTCCTTCACGCCGAACATCTTGCGTGCGCAGGCAGGGTGGAAGTCCTTCTGGCCATCCTTCAGCGGCTTGTAGCAGTAAAGGCATTTTTCCATCATAATCAAGTTTTTTTTAGTTAGCAATACCTCAGTTCGGGTTGTGCGCCGTGCCGTCGGCTTCCTCCTCCGGCACTACGCTCACCGCTCCGATGCAGTCCTTGCAGCAGGCGAGCAGCAGCGACATACGGTCGCGCTGGTTTATCTTCCAGCTGCGTTCCGCAATGTTCAGCAGCCAACCCTCCGGCACCAGTCCGTCGAAGAACGGAAAGAGCACCTTGTCCTCATACGGTTCTTCGCGCAGCGGCATCGTGAGGCTGATAGGCTCAGCACCATCCGTTGCGAGATACTCGCTGTCGTACACAAAGTGGAAGCCGTTCTCGTCCTCCGTCAGCCGACCGGCGTAGCGGTCGTACATATAAATCTTTGCACTCTTCATAGTTGGTGATGTTATGATGTGGTGAGGTGTTGAGATGGTGAGGTGTTGAGATATGTATTATTGGTGTTGTTTGTGGCTGCGTGGGTATGGCATGATGCCATACCCTCCTACAGATTGTACGGCAAATCTCACCACCTCACCACCTCAACTTTTATTAATCTGTACCGCGCCAACTTCGTGTCCGAACAGCGCGAGCACCTGGTTTATTTTGTCTATGCGCAGCGTCTGCTTACCCTGCTCCAGTTCGCGCACGAAGCGTAGTCCCACGCCCGACTTTTCCGCTAAGTCCACCTGTGTGAGGTTGAACATACGTCGGTGTTCCTTTACGAATGCAGCTATTGATGTTTCCATATATATACAATTATACCCTTTCGGGTGCAAATATATATAATTTATTTAATATTGCACCCGAAAGGGTATAGTTTTTTGTTGTATCATGGTAAAGTTTCAGTACGTGAAAAAATCCACCATATCTTCCATGATCGTCGTAACTCGCACATTACGAGCACGATAAAGGCTGGTAGATGTGCTCCCGAGAACGATATCTGCCAGCCTATCTGCCAGTCGTTATTGAATGGCATCAAAAGGCGCATTCTTTGAGTTATATTTTAATGTCTATCACCACCAATAATCTTATTTCCTATCAGCAATTCAAATGAATACCGTTTTGAGCTAATCAAATGGTTACTGAGATATATGAATGATGCATGATGTCCTTTTTCTACATTAAACGTAGTTGAGTTAGAATGGGAATAATTACCATCAAATGCTCTTACCCCCAATGTTATAGTCTTTTTGTAATATCCATAATACTCAAATGACAACCAGCCGGTATTGAAGTTGAATGATGTACTTTTTATAAATAAAGGCTGATGTTCCATGTGGATGTTTTTCAGCGTATTCAGATCCGTCTCAGCTTTTTTACGTTTACTTTGTTCCGAAGACAGAGAAGATTCCAAGTTGCTAATATTTCCATTAAGTGCTATTATATCAGAATTCAACTTTTTTATCGTCTTTTCTTTTTGAATGTTATCGTTTTGCGACTCTGAAAGTGTTTGCTGAGTACTATTCAAAGTGTCATTGAGAAAAAACAAACCAATACCACATAAGACAACTAACAAGCACAATACAATAACATTTCTGTATTGCTTTTTCTGTTTGTTTAACTTGTCATATTGGTTCTTTAGATTGTTGTATTCAGAAGACAACTCATTTTTTTCCTTGTGCAATTTTCTGATAACCCCTTTATATCCCGAAAGCGAAGCGGTATCACATCCTTTGTCCTTTGCTATATAAGTATAGGCGTATTTGCACGAAGCGTTAACAAGAGTGTCATTAGAGTCGCTATAAGTAAAGACTTTATGCTCTGTATTTGAAATGGAATAATTGACTGGTGGAAGAGAACTTATATAAGATTGCATACCATCTATACCATTTCTTATAATAGTAATGATGTTATTTATCTCTTGTTGTTTGTCTGTCAAACTACTTGTTGTAGATATAATATCGCCATGATCATTGAATGCAATAATATCACCACGTGAAACCAGTTCTGCAATAGCGCTTTCAAATATGGTAAACAGGTTGCTGATGTTGGAAAACATCATGCTATTGAGGAGTACGCAGAAGCCGATGTATTGTGAGGACTTGTCTAATTTACGAACATATCCATAATACATAAGTTCTTTATCTCTGTGTACTACGATTTGTGATTTAGCCTTTGCTTGTGCAAAGGCATTTTGATATATTTCCTTTGCGTAGTTATCTGGATATTGCGTATATCCATTGTCAAAGGATCCAAATATATATATAGAACTATTTACCATTATTTCAACTTAAAGATTAAGGCCTCTTGCTCATTGTCAATCTTGATTGTGGCAAGTCTGTCCAAAATTTCGTTTCCAAGCAAAAGTGGAGCATTTATATTATTTGAGACAGTGGCTTTAACATTCTGGCATAAGATTTGGTCATTGATGATAACTTCCTTTAGGTTTACCACCATGTTTTCCACAACACTTCCGTCTGCAATTTGTGATTGAGCCGTTCCAAGTATGTCTTCTTGGGTTAGTTTTCCTTTCTGATAAAGATAGTTTGCTTCAGCAACAGAAATGAGTGCTCCAGAGCAACCAGTGTCAAAAATCATTTCAAATCCAACTCCATTAACCTTTACTTGAACGTATTTTACTCCATTCGCATTTCGGAAAGGGACAATAATCTCATCTCCACTTTGTGCATAAGATAGTTCATCGGTTTCTTCCGTAGCGTTTTCTGCTTCTACGTATATAGGCTTTTTCTTATCACCACCACACGAAAAAAGTGTGGTGGTGATGAGTACGCCTAATATGAATTTGATAGTATTCATATTATTTTGTTAATTTTGTACAATCCTTATTTTCACTAAAAGGATTTGTTATTTGTCCTGTAGATGTCTCATTCTTTTTAAAGAAAGAAAGTTGATTTCTTAATTCTTCAATTTCTTCATTTAATTGAGTAACGCAACTTTGCAAATGAGTCAATTGTTTTGGCTCATTAGTTGACACATTAAACAAAAGTAAAATTACCACAGCGAGTACAACAAAAAGCATTGCCAAATTTACTAATGGAATAAAGCCTTTTGAGGAGTTGTGGTGTCCTCCTTTCGGTTTAACTCTTTGACCTTCCAAAATGTCTGCTATTTCAATGATTGGTGCTTTGATAAGATCTATATTTTTTATAGCCTTTTGAGTTCGTCCAATCTGTTTTATCTGGGTCTCCAAATTCGTAATTTCAGAATCTTTCTGTGCAATTATTTTGTCTCTACGGGCAATGGTCTCTTGCAACTTTGCGCATTCTTTTTGCAATAATGTCAAAGACTCGTTTAGGGAGCGATTTGTTTGTTCTTTGGCATTAATCTCTGCATTATATCTTTCTTCATATTGCTGTTTTACTGATTGAAGTTTAGAATCATATTGCTGAACCATGCCTTTTTCTCTGACTGTTGGATAGTATGGAGAAAGGGCTATCTTGCCATATTGTTTTACCTTTGTCTCTACATCATTGACTGTTATTTCATAAAGGTTACCAGTAGGAAGACTTCCGCTACCAATAGCAAAATCTCTCAAACCACAAATACTCTCATTGGTGAGTGTGGATTGAAGAAGTTGCCAAATAGCTCCTTTAATGTTACTCATTATCTCAGATGCGCTGACAAAATCTGTAATAACGTATTTGTAGTTTCCGTTTTGAGTTTTCAATATCTTATTCAAAACATAAGCGCTAAATACGGTATCCAATATTTTGTATATTCCTATAAAATCTTTACAGTACGCATCAAATCTAATCGAGAGTCCGAAATAAGATCCCTCACGTCCATCACTTCCGATAACATTTTGGTATATTAAATAGTTGTAATAGCAATAGGTCTTGCCATTTGATGAACGTGTCTGGATTAGGTACTTCACGACATCAGAACAACTTTGACCATAGAAATTACCAAAGTAATTGCGGTCTTCCTCTTTACCCCAAAAACTTTGACCGTTAGGTACTCCGTGAACAAAAATTTCTATATCCATATTTAACCTCTTATGCGTTTAAGTATAAAGTTCCACAAGTCTCTGGGGTAAGCATCTGGCCCCTGCTCAAAGGTAAGTGTACCATCTGAAGCCTCCGAGAAGTCGCCTGTTTGAAATGCCACAAAGTCAAAATTATATGGTTTCCACAATTTGGTGATTGGATTCACATTCATAAATGGAGCAAATATGCTAGGGTATAAGTACTCTGTATGTTGCAATGCTTGACTGTATCTGATATTGCCTGGACTTATCACGTATGGGGTCGCATCAATTTTATTAAATATAAACATAACTTTGTCTTTCGGAGCTATGCGTGTTTTCAACTTGTTGAGTTTGATGGCATATTGTCGACGAGCTTCTACGTCCATTCGTTTATTTGTATTGTCAGGTTCGACCATAATAGCCCAAATCTTTCTGTTAGGACTGCTGATGATAGCATTGACAAACTTAGGAAAATTTGCCTGTGGTTTTTCCGGGGAGAAATAATACTCTCCTGGACCTTCAAGTATTTGGCACAAAGGCTTACCTTCACGCAATACTTGAACAAGCATGAAATTAATCTTGCTTGTTGACTTTGCTGCATCCTCGTTTCCTATCATTGAATCGAAGTTTGTGCACATATCACTATAGTTTTTGTCGTAGGTTGGTCTGAATGAAGTTACCGGCTCTATGGTATAGCCTTTGCCTTGCAAGTATCGTGTTAGACGAATCAAAGTCATTGTTTTACCACATGCAGGCGGACCAAAGAAGACTACTAAAGGGGTTTTATAATCGGCAATGGTTACCTTTATCTTATTGGCATCATTCAGTTCCTCTGAACTCATACCGTCTTCGTTTACTTGCACGTTTGGTGTAGAAACATCTAATATTGAATTATCAGCCTCTTTTGTTGTCTTGTTAGTAGTTGTTCCCTTAGGATTTGAAGTAGCTTCATTTGCGGGGCTACCACCCAAATTCATTTCTGCCATATTTCTAAAATTTTAAATTTCTCTTTTCTTGAATGCTAAATCAAAGAAGATAAATGCTGCTATATCAACCAAAATAGATATGATAACCCAAAATATAAAACCATGTCCAGCATACTCGCCAGCTATAAAATCCTCCCAAACATCGAATACACTAATCATGCGTTTTACTTTTGTTACAGGATTATCTGCGGTATAGTTTGCTTCATCAGTCTTGGATGAAAAATTCACAAAGTCGCTATTCTTCTTTACAGTATTATATGCTGTATTGAGTTTGTCACAAACGTCCTCTATATCTTCTGCATCATTAAGATTGATGGTTTTGTCCCCGATGTATTTTTTCATCAAAGCTAAGTTCTCGTCATCTCGTTTTACCTCTTTTATATTGTCAGAGTTTGGAGACAGAATGTGTGCCATAATATTGTTAGCACGGTTCTCTGCAAGAATGTAGATTTTCGTACGGTAAGCATCACAAAGTTTATCACGGTCTTGTTTTGACGTTCCCTTGTAGCTTAATGGTTCAACCTTGTCAACTCCTAAAAGTGTAGCAAACTTACGTAATATATCCTTTGATTTTGGTCCGAATCCTGGGTTTACCTCATTCTTTATTTCAGCTTCTAATTCACCCAAGAGAACATCAACATTGTTTTTGAGTTCGTTGACTTTTATTGTCGCCTGTGTTTTGTTGTTTGTGTTGTTTTTAATTTGGCTCAGATATCCTCTTGTTGTAGAGATGTCGGTATTAACCTTGTCATTTATCACAGTACGATAGAGGAAGGTATGTGTATTTGTTGGCATACTACAGATCAGCCAAAAAATAAGCACAATTACAATTCCACCAATTAAACGTAGCCCGCGTTTTTCGAGATAGATGTTTTGGTTTAAACTATCTACAATCATCTTTGTTCCCAATGAGGCAATGATGAAAAAGCCGACAGTTACAACCCAGCACATAGCCAAAGGCCATGATGACAACAGTAAGTGTAAGGATTCTGCTGTTGCCCAACAACTGACGGCTGCAAATGCTATAAATGCAACCGTCCAAACTAATTTTAAGTAATTCTTCTGTTCCATTGTTTTTGGATAATAGTTGTGATACAAAATAGGCGTGAACCGTCCATACGCTTGCCTCGTCTATCGGTTACCGCCAAGTGACCAGCACACACAACAAGCACAGAACAGTCCACGCCTTATAAGCGTGAACCTTCTGACTGCTTGTTCTCGTGTGTTGAAAATTGGCGGTATTCATAGACGAGAGAACAAGAGCTAAAAGCTCAATATCCAAAAAGTTATAGAACGGAATCGCCACAATTAAAGGGGATTAAATCCCTGTTATGGAATGTGCTCACTGAGCAACTTCCACGTAGACGTTCCTTTAATATCTGTC
>ERZ1035006.1032-NODE-1032-length-19798-cov-11.336271_pt1 | contig 19798 bp, 18 predicted proteins | sample MGYA00520694_ERZ1035006 | MGnify/ENA primary metagenome ERZ1035006 (study PRJEB33766, sample SAMN09781746) | gut metagenome | biome: gut microbiome | host: Homo sapiens | place: Madagascar | study: EMG produced TPA metagenomics assembly of the PRJNA485056 data... | reverse complement strand
GAAGGGAAATCATGTACAATAGAACTGCAGCAAAAATTTGTTTTTCCGGATTTTCCCGGAATGTTACAGGAGAAATTATGAATCAAAAAGCTTTAAAATCACTTGAATACTACAAGATCATTGATCAGCTGGTTGAAAAGGCTTCCTCCCAAATGGGAAAGGAGCTGTGCAAAAAGCTTCTTCCATCTGAGGATGTTTACGAAATACGTCATATGCAGACCCAGACAAGGGATGCCCTCACCCGGCTTTTCCAGAAAGGAAATATTTCCTTCGGAAGCGTAAAGGATGTGCGAGGCTCCCTGAAGCGGCTGGAAATCGGAAGCTCCCTTGGCATTTCTGAGCTTCTTGCCATTGCCGGCCTTCTGGAAAACACCAATCGTGTAAAGGCTTATTCCCGCAATGAACGAGGAGAAGCAAGAGAAGATTCTCTTGACGGAATGTTTGAAAGTCTGGAGCCTCTTACCCCTCTTTCTTCTGAGATCCGCAGATGCATCCTTTCCCAGGATGAAATCAGTGACGATGCAAGCAGCGGCCTTATGCACGTTCGCCGCAGCATGAAGCTGGCAAACGACCGCATCCATATCCAGCTTGCTTCCCTGGTAAACGGCAGCGCCCGCAATTATCTCCAGGACAGCGTGATCACCATGCGTAACGGCAGATACTGTATTCCTGTAAAAGCCGAATACAAGGGCCAGGTTCCAGGTATGATCCATGACCAGTCCTCCACAGGCTCTACTCTTTTCATCGAGCCTCTTGCCATTGTCAAGCTGAACAATGACATCCGTGAGCTGGAGCTTCAGGAGCAGAAAGAGATTGAAGCTGTCCTTGCCACTTTAAGCGAGCAGACAGCCCAGAATACAGATGCCATCCGCTCTGACCTTGAAATCATGATCCAGCTGGACTTCATCTTTGCAAGAGCAGGTCTTGCCCTGGATATGAACGCTACAGAGCCAATCTTCAATACAGACAGACGCATCCACTTAAAACAGGCCCGTCATCCGCTGATTTCCAAGAAGCAGGCAGTTCCCATTGACATCCGTCTCGGAGAAGATTTCGACCTGCTGGTGGTAACAGGACCTAACACCGGCGGTAAAACCGTCTCCCTGAAAACAGTAGGGCTACTCACCTTAATGGGTCAGGCCGGACTTCATATTCCTGCCTTTGACCGCTCTGAGCTTTGTGTTTTCCATGAGGTATACGCAGATATCGGAGATGAGCAGAGCATTGAACAATCTCTTAGTACCTTCTCCTCCCATATGACCAATGTAGTCTCTTTCCTGAAAAAAGCAGATGAGGACTCTCTGGTTCTCTTTGATGAGCTGGGTGCCGGAACAGACCCGACAGAGGGTGCTGCACTGGCAATTTCCATTTTGTCCTTCCTTCATGAACAGGGAATCCGCACAATGGCAACCACCCATTACAGTGAACTGAAGGTTTATGCCCTCTCCACCAAAGGGGTAGAAAATGCCTGCTGTGAATTCAATGTGGAAACCTTACGCCCTACCTACCGCCTGCTGATCGGTGTTCCCGGAAAGAGTAATGCATTTGCCATCTCCTCCAAGCTTGGCCTTCCAGACTTTATCATCGACCGTGCCAAAGAACAGATCAGCCAGAAGGACGAATCCTTCGAGGATGTTCTCACTTCCCTGGAAAACAGCCGTGTGATCATTGAAAACGAGCGCCAGGAAGCCGAGCGCTACAAGGCGGAGGCTGCTTCCCTGAAGAAGGAACTGGAAGCCAAACAGGAGAAAATGGATGAACGGAAAGAACGCATTCTCCGTGAAGCCAATGAAGAAGCCCGCAAGATTCTTGCCGATGCCAAGGAATATGCGGACCAGACTATGAAAATGTTCCACAAATTCCAAAAGGATCATGTGGACACAGCTGCAATGGAAAAAGAACGACAGAACCTTCGTGCCCGCATGAACAAGGCAGAGAAGGGTATGTCTCTTAATACCACTGTGAAGAAACCGAAAAAAGAACTGAAGCCCAAGGATCTTTCTCTTGGAGATACGGTTCACGTTCTCAGCATGAATCTGAAGGGAACGGTAAGCAGCCATCCTGATTCCAAAGGATTCCTGTTCGTACAGATGGGAATTATCCGCTCCAAGGTCCATATTTCTGACCTGGAACTGGTAGATGAGCCGGTAATCAACACGCCAGGTCTTCAGCGAACCGGTGCCGGCAAGATCCGTATGTCTAAATCCACCAGCGTTTCCACAGAGATCAATCTTCTTGGAAAAACAGTTGACGAGGCTGTTGCCGAGCTGGACAAATACCTGGATGATGCTTATCTGGCACACCTGAAGAGTGTACGTATTGTCCACGGAAAAGGAACCGGTGCACTCAGAAAAGGTGTTCACAATTATCTTCGCCGCCAGAAACACGTTGCTGATTTCCATCTTGCAGAATTTGGAGAGGGAGATGCAGGTGTTACGATCGTGGAATTTAAGAAATAACAGATTTATCTGCCAAACCTTCCATATAGAAAGAAGTTTGAAACAGTTCCAAATAGTCACAGATTTTTACAGAAAGGTGTCAAACTATGGTCACAAAACAAAAAATTCTCATCGTAGATGATGATAACAATATTGCAGAACTGATTTCTCTGTACCTTACCAAAGAATGCTTTGAAACTAAGATCGTAAATGATGGGGAGCTTGCCCTGAAGGAATTTCAGACCTTCCGTCCCAATCTGATTCTTCTGGACCTGATGCTTCCCGGCATTGACGGCTATCAGGTATGTCGTGAGATCCGTCATACCTCTGATGTTCCCATTATCATGCTCTCTGCCAAAGGAGAAACCTTTGACAAGGTTCTGGGACTGGAGCTGGGCGCTGATGACTATATTATCAAGCCCTTTGATTCCAAAGAGCTGGTTGCCCGTGTCCGTGCCGTTCTCCGCCGCTTTCAGCCGAAACCGGCAGCTGTGGTAAATGATGAAAAATGTGCCTCCTACCCGGACCTTACCGTAAACCTTACCAACTATTCTGTGACCTACATGGGAAAACAGGTGGATATGCCTCCTAAGGAACTGGAGCTTCTCTATTTCCTGGCAGCCTCTCCGAACCAGGTATTCACAAGAGAGCAGCTTCTGGATCACATCTGGGGCTATGAATACATTGGTGATACCCGAACCGTAGATGTGCACATTAAGCGTCTTCGTGAGAAGATCAAGGATCATCCGCACTGGTCTATTTCAACTGTCTGGGGAATCGGTTATAAATTCGAGGTAAAAAGCGAATGAGAAAGGCTTTGCACCGTAAAATCATCACCTGTTACATCCTCATTGGAATCTTAAGCTTCTTTCTTGCAACAGCAGGCGGATCTCATTTCGTGGAAACGTATCTGGAAGAAGAGCTGGGAGAACGGCTTTATGATAGTGCCTCCCACCTTGCTTCTGATGACGTTACCATAGAACAGCTTTCCGCCTCCGACAGGAGCAGCCTTCAGAAGGCAGCGGATCTTCTTTCTGTCAGTGAGGATGCTGAGCTTCTTATTCTGGATGACACCAGGCATCTCCTGGTTCAGTCTGCTGATAACCACGAACACAATACCCAGAAGCTTACTTCTGAATTTTCAGAACAGGACTGGATCCATAAAGAATATCAGATTGGTACTTTTTATGACTTTTTCCCCACCTCACATATCAGCACAGTCATTCCGGTTCACTCTGATGATACACTTTTGGGCTATATCACCATCCACTATGATATGCAGAAGCTTTATCAGAAGCGAAGCGGGCTTCTTGGGATTTTACAGCTTGTTTTCTTTATCGTATACGGACTTTGCGGGCTTCTCCTCGTATGCTACAAAAAGTGGGTACAAAAGCCTATGGAGGAGATTATCAAAGGTGCTTCCGAATATGCCAGCAGCAACCTGTCATACCGGATTCCTGTGAAGTCTGATGACGAGATGGGTTATCTTGCCAATACCCTGAATTATATGGCAGATAAAATTAATCAAAACGGAGAATATCAGCGGAGCTTCATTGCCAATGTTTCCCATGACTTCCGTTCTCCCCTTACTTCTATCAAGGGTTATGTGGAAGCAATGCTGGACGGTACCATTCCGGTAGAAATGCAGGAAAAATATCTGAAGATTATTTCTAACGAGGCAGATCGTCTGGAAAAGCTTACCCGCAGTCTTCTGGTGCTGAACGATCTGGACCAGAAGAAGCGGATGATGAACATCCGTCCCTTTGACATCAATCATGTGATCAAAAATACTGCCAATACCTTTGAGGGAATCTGTTCCCGCAAAAAAATCGATCTGGAGCTTCTTCTTGCAGGAAAAGAACTGTTCGTGGAGGCAGATATGGAGCAGATCCAGCAAGTCCTCTATAATTTGCTGGACAATGCCATCAAATTCAGCAATGACAACTCTTCTATCATTATGGAAACCACCGTAAAAAATGGCAAGGTTTTCGTTTCCGTAAAGGATCATGGAGTAGGAATCCCCAAAGAAAGTCTTTCCAAAGTCTGGGATCGCTTCTACAAGACAGACAGTTCCCGCGGAAAGGACCGGAAGGGAACTGGCCTTGGGCTTTCTATTGTAAAGGAGATTATCAAAGCCCACAATCAGAACATCAATGTGATCAGTACAGAAGGAGTTGGAACAGAGTTTATCTTTACACTAAAGCGTGTTTGAAAAAGGCGAAGTTATGAGAACTTCATTCTGTATTTGTATAACAAGGGGGGATTCCATTGGAATCCCCCCTTGTTATACAACACTTTTCATTTCCACTCATATTTCCGCAAATGCCCTTCCAGCTTCAAATGGGCAAAATCGTGCTGGCGAAATGCCTCGTACAGAATGATTGCCACGGAATTACTCAGATTCAGGGAACGTGTCTCCCCAAACATAGGGATTCGCACACAGGCCTCCTGATTGTCCCTGAGGATTTCCTCTGGAATCCCGGCGCTCTCCTTGCCAAACATAATATAACAGTCATCCTCATATTTCACATCTGCATAGGTCTGAGGTGCTTTTGTGGTAGCATAATAAATCTTTGCCCCAGGATTGCGCTCCAGAAAATCTTCATAGTCCAGATAGGTTGTCACATCCAGATCCTTCCAGTAATCCATTCCTGCTCGTTTCAAAGCCTTCTCACTTAAAGAAAAACCCAGAGGCTGGATCAAATGAAGCCTTGTACCTGTAGCTACACAGGTACGGCCTATATTTCCTGTATTGGCCGGAATCTCCGGCTCATGAAGTACAATATTTAATGTTCCCATTTCAGTTCTCTGAAATCCTTTCTGTTACTTTATAAATCTCATCCTTTGCCGGGCGCTCCAAATATCTTCCGTTCCCATTATAATATAAAAGCCGGTCATTCCCATCGTTCGTCTGACCAATCACAGAAGCCATAAACCCCTTTCGCCGAAGCTCCTGCACCAGTGCTTCTCCCGCTGGAATCCCCACAAGAATTGCTCCATCAGATAGGAGCTTATAAGGATTTAAATCCAGCACCTCACAGATCTCAATGGTTTCCTGACGGATAGGAATCCTTGTAAACTCAGCTTCCAATCCAACAGAAGATGCTTCTGCCATTTTCCAAAGCCCACTTAGGAAGCCCCCCTCTCCCATAGCATAGAGAGCCGTTGCTCCTGCCTCTCCGGCCATTTTCCAGGCCTCGCATTCTTTCGGAAATTCTCCAACTCCGTACTCTTTTGGCAAATCTATGGCACTTTTCAGAAATCCTGCTGAAAAATGTTTCCGCAGTCTGTCATACTCACTGGCTGATGCCAAAGAGGTTCCCTTAAGAGCAATGGCTCCAATCACAACCAATTCGTCTCCAGCCTTAAGCTTCCCCCAGATCTCTGCCTGCAGTGCCTCCATTGCCTTTTTTCCAAGCTTCATCAGAACCTCTCCTTACAGAAGAAGAGAAATCACGGTAGGAACCACCATCGCAAGAACAAGGATAACTGCAATAATAGCTGTAACAAGTTTTCTTTTCTTAGGATCAAACATACCCATATCCAAAACCTCTCTTATCTTTTATAGCTGAATTTCTCTCACTGCGGCATTATGCAGCAGCGGATCCCGTTTCTCATAATCAAACAAAAGTACTTTTCCATCCCGGAATACCTCGACATGGGCAGTCTTTGGTATCTTCTCCTGGCGGCGGTATTCCCACACAGACCTTTCATAAGCCTTCTGATCCATTTCAAAGGATGGATGGCTTTTCAGGTTTTCACGAAGATACAAGTCATATACCATGCGGTCTGCCACCATTTCCCATGTGATCTCCCGCACTTCCCCTGTCCGGATCTCTTCCTTCATAAATTCCAGGAAAATCTCATAACGCCGCATTCTGGAATGGGAAATCTCTGTATATCCATTCTTCTCGTAGAACTGCCCCAGCTTCTCAAACATGGTAAATGGATCCTTAAATGCAGGCTCTGCCAGGGCAAGGGTATTCTGGAACTGTCCACTATTATAATACACTTCCACCATACTTTCCACCATTTTCAAACGCAAAATATCCTCATAGGGAAGCCATTTGGTTCCCAGAACCTCATAAGGCTCCAATTCCTTATGGACAATTCCATACTCCTCTGTCATGTCTTTCATATGAGAACCCTTCAGAACCTTCAAAAATCCAAGCTGAAGCTGCTGCGGGGAAAGGGAATAGACATCGTTAAAAGACTTATGGAAACTATCGTAATCCTCATAAGGAAGCCCTGCGATCAGGTCCAGGTGCTGATGGATATTGGAAAAACCGTGGATCCTGTTTACAATCCCTGCCAGCTTCTCAAAATCCATGGTCCTGTGAATCGCTTTTATGGTTTTCGGATTGGTGGACTGTACTCCGATTTCCAGCTGGATAAGGCCTGGACGCATGGTGCTCATCAGCTCCAGTTCTTCCTCCCTTAACAGATCTGCCGAAATCTCAAAATGGAAATTGGTCGCTCCGTTATCATGCTCCTTTATGTACTGCCAGATAGCCATTGCATGGTCATGCTTGCAGTTAAAGGTTCTATCCACAAATTTTACCTGTGGAACCTTATTGTCCAGGAAAAACTGCAGTTCCTTTTTTACCAGAGACAAGTCACGGAAACGCAGCCTCTTATCTACTGAGGATAAGCAATAGCTGCAGGAAAAAGGGCAGCCTCTGCTGCTTTCATAATAAATAATGCGGTTTTCAAAATCCTTCAGATTCTCATAAGCGAAAGGTACCTTGCTCAGGTTCATGGTCTCCCGCCATCCATTGTTTTGCAGGATCCCATTTTCTTTCCGGAAAACAATCCCCCTGATTTTTTCAAGAGACACCTTCTTTTCCACATAATGCCCTGCCAGTTCCAGGAAGGTCTCTTCCCCTTCTCCCAGCATCACCCCGTCAAATGCCGGATTTCTTTCAAGAAAGGCTTCTGCATCATAAGACACCTCCGGGCCTCCCGCCCAGAAAACAGCCTCTGGCAGGATCTTTTTCAGATCCTGCGCAAGCTCACACACAAAGGTAATATTCCAGATATAGCAGGAAAAACACACCACGTCCGGATGACTGCGGTACACATCCTTCAGAATATCATCCTTAAGCTGGTTGATGGTATATTCTCTCAGCCCGATATGGCTGTCATATTTTCTGGCATAGGACTTTAAATTAAATACAGCCAGATTGGAATGAATATATTTTGCATTACACGCCGTCAGTAAAATCTTCATGAGATTACTCTTCCAGCAGCTTCTTCAGATCTTCTTTGTCTGTAAGGCCAACCAGTCTGTGAGCCTCTGCTCCGTTTTTAAATACGATAAGAGTAGGAATGCTCATGACCCGGAACTGCTGTGCAAGCTCCATATTCTGGTCAACGTCGACCTTACCTACTGCATAGCCTTCTTCTCCCAGCTCCTCTACGATGGGACCCTGACGCATACATGGTCCGCACCAGGTTGCCCAGAAATCCAGAAGGAAGGGTTTCCCAGATTTTAATACTTCTTCTTCAAAATTCTGTGATGTAATAACTTTTGCCATAATGCTTACACTCCTTTTTTATGATTTTATGAATTGATTTTCTATTTTTCAGGCCACGTAGGAGAGTCCATTTCTATTTCTTTTTCCTTCTCACATACTGCCCGGCGCTGATTCCGGCCTGAGCACCGTCACTGACTGCCTTTGCCACCTGCAAAAGACCGCCTGTACAGTCTCCGGCTGCAAACAGCCCTGGAATGGTACTTTCCATTTTTTCATTTACCCGGATGCTTCCCTTCTCGGTAAGAGCTGCACCCATCTGTCTTGCCATCTGGGTACTTCCGGCAGTTCCCATGGCAACGAAAACTCCATCTTCCGGGACAAAGGATGTCTCCGTTTCTTTTTTCTCCTGTGCGCCTACCTGAGGAAGGAGCCTGAGGCCGGAAACCTTTTCCTCACCCTCGATGGCCTGTATCTTCATGGTATTCACAGGGAAAGGGGATTCTTTTGAAAATTCCGGTGTCAGACCATTTGTAAAGATAGTCACAGAGCCTGCCACAGGAGCCAGCTCCTCCGCCTCATGAAGAGCAAAGTCGCTATTTCCAAGTACTGCTACATTTTTTCCTCTGTAGAAAAATGCATCGCAGATCGCACAGTAACTCACACCCCTGCCCTCCAGTTCCCGGATTCCTGAAATCTCAGGAGATTTTCTTTTGCTTCCTGTTGCAAGAATTACACTGACTGTCTTGAAATCCCCCTTTGTTGTTTTCACAGTAAAGGTATCAAATCCGCTGATTCCAAGCACCTGGGCATCCAGGATCCTTACCCCGAGAGCCTTTGCCTGGGCAATTCCCCTTTCAAACAATTCCTCGCCGCTTAAAGGCTGCTCCAGTCCATAATAATTTTCTATTTTCTCGGCATTTTTCAGTGCTCCGATTCCGTTATTGATCACCAAAGGCTCCATATTTGCCCTGGCTGCATAGAGGGCTGCTGAAATTCCAGCCGGTCCTGCACCGATAATTACAATCTTTTCCACCATTTCACCTGCTTTCCTTATCTGTTATCCACTATTTTCTCATCATCTATCGACTTTTCCCCATAGCTGATACCCCAGAAGATCACTACCGGAATACACGCCATAAGAGGGAATGTATATCGCAGAAGTCCGTTTACCGGAGATGCGATACAAATGGCGACATTCAGTACAGGCGCAGCCATTACAAGAAGTCCCTTCCACCGTTTCCGATAGATCAGATAGCCAAGCAGCATAAGCACGATCCAGGTATAGGTTCCGGAATTGCAGATCTGCGCAAGTCCCGGGATCTGGCTCCATATATCCGCATACCGCTTCAGTTCATTTCTCGTATCCATGGAAAAAATCTGCTCATACTCAGAGTCCGCTATCAAAGGCTCCTTCACTGTATAGAAACGGTATGGTGACTGTGCCGTACAATTATAGAAAGGATAATAATATCCATAACTGTTATGCAGGGTTGCCTCAATATATACTCCAGGATGCCTCAGAAACATATCAAACCAGGCCTTAAAATACCGGATCAGCTTCGCCTTCGTCACCTTTCCGCTGCGGAAGGTTGCTTTCACCGGATCGGAAAGCTCCGGATTATACAGTTCTGCCAGCCTGTCATAATGCATTACGCCATCAATAGCCTCAGCTTCTTCCTCCGTCACATCATCCGGATAAGTTTTCAGATACCTTGCTGTCTGCTGCATAGGAATAGTGAAAAAGATTCTGGACGGGAAAGGAGCAATGTTCAGCCTTGGGGCAACCCCCTTCTGAAGACCGGTGTAAATTCCAAACACAAGGATCACCAGACCAATTGCATATACTCTCTGTTTCTTTCCAAGGAAAAAGAACAGTAAGATAAATGCCGGCAGCACTATATATATTCCATTATTCCTCGTAATGCACATTCCCATACCTGTAAGGAACAGCTGAATTATTTCCATCTTCAGTGACTTGCCGCACTTTTCCCGAAGGGAGGGAACACAGCATTCCACATAAAGAACCATGAAGAGGGCAAACAGGGCACTGAAAATTCCGTCTTTGATAATGGTCTGGGCATAAGCGCCGAACACAGGTACCAGACTGAAAAAGGCGATCACCCCAATGTTGAACCATTTCGGTGCACCCCAGGATTTCAGTTTACTGCAAACCTTTGCATAGCAGGCAGCATAGATCAGGGCAAATATGGCAATCACAAGGAAAATCCCCCAGTTGTCACTGATCAGGCAGCCAATTTTCCAGATTACGCCGAATACCATACTTAGCTCCCAGGGATGCTTGTTGGTAAATCTCTGATTTCCGGCAAACATATTCAGCTGTCGGAATCCGTCATATGGAAGGCTTCCGGGCCAGTAAATAATGATATAAGGAAGCCATCCTGCCAGGATCAGAAGAAATGCCACCAGAAAATAATGCTTTTCCATAAATGCAGGAAACGGCTTCTGCTCTTTTGCTGATACGAAGCAGTGCTTCTCACCATATGAATAGATCAGGCTTAAAACCAGGTCAAACAATATAAAAAATCCAGCGAAGGTAATGACTGCTATGATCATCTGATTTCGTCCACCTACAAAAAAGGACCAGTTTCCCTGCATAGAAAAGGACATTCCGATGAGCATGAATCCAGAAAACAGAAACGCAAGCAGATGCGTAATCCACTTGCAGTTCTTCTTAAACTGCTCCCAGAATTTCGCATACAGCAGTGCCACAGCAATAAATACGATAAATTTGTCCAGGCCGATTCCTGTCATTTCTTCTCTTAATAAATAAAAGAGAGTATCTCCCGCATAGTCCTCAGAGCCTGCATAAAGTCCAGTCATGGCAAGCGCAAGGATTGTCAAAAATGCGGCTAGTACCGGCATTATCTTTTGGTTCCACTTCCTTTTTTCCAAATTTCCAATTCCTCCTAGTGTCTATTAAAAAATCCTGCTTGCAGAAAGCATTTTCCAAATATGCTCTAAAAGCTGTTCCAGAGTCCGTCCGTATACAGCTCCCTGAAACAGCTTTTCTTCATTCTTCCAGCATTTTCTTTAGTGTGTCATTTAGCATCTCTTGTGAGGTTACCTGAATGGCTTCAAAGCCCAGGTTCCTGGCAGCCTCCACATTATCTGCCCGGTCATCGAAAAACAGGCATTCTGTCGGATCTAAGTCATATCTCTCCAGAAGGATCTCATAGATTTTTCTGTTTGGCTTGATTTCCTTCACCTGGCAGGAAACAACGCCCCCGTCCAGAACATCCAGAAAGGAGGCTCCCTCTGTATGTTGATGAAATAATTCATCGGAATAATTAGACAATATGTAAATCTTATATCCTTTTTGCTTAAGCCCCACTACCTTTTCCCAGACTTCCGGACGTTTCACAGCCATCTGCTTCCCGTTTCTGAGGAACCACTCGATCACCGGAAAATCGTCTGGATAGAGGCTCCTGTACTCCTGGATTGCTTCCTCAAAGCTAATCTTTCCGCCGTCCAGCCTTACGCCCCACAGATCTGTCTCAAATATTTCATTGCCAATCCGGTTCGCTTCCTCATGAGACAGACCGTAATCCTGGGTAAGCATTTCATACCAGCGGTATCCAAGGAGGACATTTCCTACATCAAAAATCAGATTTCGGATCATAACACCTTATCCTTCATAACCATTTGGATTGTTCGACTGCCATCTCCAGGAATCCTCACACATCTCACGGATTCCGTTCTCTGCTGTCCATCCAAGCTCCCTGGCTGCCTTGGATGCATCGCAGTAACAGGTTGCAATATCTCCTGCACGGCGAGGCTTGATCACATATGGGATTTTCACTCCAGTAGCTGCCTCAAAATTCTTCACAATGTCAAGAACACTGTAGCCCTTTCCGGTTCCAAGATTATAAATTGCAAGTCCCGGATTCTCTTCGATCTTCTTCAACGCTTTAACATGACCTTTCGCAAGGTCTACTACGTGGATATAATCTCTCACTCCTGTTCCATCCGGAGTGTCATAATCATTTCCGAATACGCCCAGCTCTTTTAATTTACCTACCGCAACCTGTGTGATATAAGGCATCAGGTTGTTTGGGATACCATTTGGATTCTCACCGATGGTTCCGCTCTTATGGGCACCGATCGGGTTAAAGTAACGTAAAAGCATTACGTTCCACTCTGGGTCTGCCTTCTGAATGTCAGCGAGTACCTGCTCCAGCATGGATTTGGTCCATCCATAAGGATTGGTACACTGTCCCTTCGGGCATTCCTCTGTGATCGGGATCTGGGCCGGATCTCCATAAACAGTTGCTGAGGAAGAGAAAATAATATTCTTCACGCCATGTTTTCTCATTACATCTACCAGAGTGAGAGTTCCGGCAATATTGTTCTCATAATATTCCCAAGGTTTCACAACGGATTCCCCAACAGCCTTCAGTCCGGCAAAATGAATGCAGGAGTCAATCTCTTCTTTATCAAAAATCTCGTCAAGGGCTTCTCTGTCCAGGATATCTGCTTTATAAAATTTCACCGGTTTTCCTGTGATTTTAGCTACTCTGTCAAGTGCCTTCTCACTGGAATTGGACAAATTATCCAGAACTACAACATCATAACCGGAATTCTGAAGCTCCACAACCGTATGGCTTCCAATATATCCTGCTCCGCCTGTTACTAAAATTGCCATGATATTCTTCCTCCTTTATGTTTACGACTATTAAGCATACCACTATTTATATTTTTGTACAATAGCTTTCATCTCAGATAATTTCTTTTCCATGTCGCTTACCAGCTTAAACTGGGTTCTGGCACGGTCCAGATTATGATTTTCCCTGTGAATCCTGAAATAATGATCTCCCTCGATATGATCCATGAGGAAACGCATTCCGCACTCGTAGGTCATGAGGATTGCACCCATGGGAAGCAGCTCCACTTCCAGATCGGTGAGCGCTCCGCCACAGCCTTCCAGAAATCCCTTTACATATACCTCGAAAAGATGAAGATCACAGGAAACCCTGGAAAGATCCTGCTCATCCTCTGCTGCTGTGCTGGCACCAAAGCGGATAGAATCACCAAAATCATTGAGGGAAAGACCAGGCATTACTGTGTCAAGGTCAATCACGCAGATTCCTTTTCTGGTAGCATTGTCAATCATGATATTGTTCAATTTGGTATCGTTGTGTGTAACACGAAGGGGCAGCTTTCCACTCTCCTGAAGATCCACAAGTGTGTGGGCAAGCGCCTCTCTTTCCAGAACAAATTCAATTTCTTCTGAAACCTCTCCGCAGCGTCCGCACACATCCGCCTGAACTGCTTTTTTGAAGGCTTCCAGTCGCTTCACTGTATTGTGAAAATCCGGAATTGTCTCATGGAGGGTTTCTGCCGGATAATCAGAAAGCAAACGCTGGAAATTGCCAAATGCAAGGGCGCTCTGGTAAAAATCTTCATCATTTTCTACCTGGTCAAAGCAGGTTGCATCCTCTATGAACAAATAGGCTCTCCAGTATTGTTCTTCTTCATCTACATAAAAAGGACTTCCAGCTCTGTCATATACAATATTCAGTGTCTCTCTCTCCACATCGCCGCCATTTTCCTGAATTTTCTTCCTCAGCCAGGAAGTAACTCCACTGATATTCTCCATCAGTCCTGCCGGATCCCGAAAGATTTCCTTATTCATCTTCTGAATGATGTATCTCTTTTTGCCCTTCTCTGTGGAAAACACGGCACAATAAGTCTCATTGATATGTCCGTTTCCAAAGATCCCGGCTTCTTCCAGTTTTCCCCCAAAGTCAAAGTTGTCAATTGCTTCCAGCAATTCCTGACGGCTTGCATCTTTTGAATTATTCACAGATCAGTCCTCCCATAATTTCTGAGGATACATTCCCTCGTCTTTCATTTTCCGGATGGCGGCAACTACTACCGGCTTATCCTCTTTGTAGGTGACACCGTACCATTTATCCATGGATTTCAGGACTTTAACGGTTGCTTTTTTCTCTGTCAGAAGCTCATCCACTACGAATGGAAGGAAATATTCACATTTCAATGGATTCTTCTCAAGGTTCTCATCCAGGAAGGCCTTGAATCTGTCCTTTAATTCCTTCAGAATACTTGCGGAAAAGCCCCACATATTCATGGATACGGTGCTATCCATAGGAAGGCTGGTCCATGTTTTTCCATCGTCCTCTGTATATGCGGCTCCGCCATCCCTCTTTTCGATGTGGGTACGTTCATTAATATCCTTCAGATGTCCAGAGTCATCTATGACGCAGACTCCTCTCGCAACATGACCATTGTCTGTAAGGGTGTTCTCCAGCTTGTAACCAACCATCATGTACTGGTAAACATCTCCTTCGTCCTGGTTCCCCATAAGGAAATCATAAGCCATTTGGAATGCATGACGTCCATAGTAATCATCTGCATTAATGACTGCAAAAGGACCATCCAGTACATCCAGACAGCTCATAATAGCGTGACCGGTTCCCCATGGCTTCACACGGCCCTCCGGTACCTCGTAGCCTTCCGGCAGATTATGAAGATCCTGGAACACAAATACCACCTCTGCGTGCCTGCTCATCCGATCTCCAATCGCTGCACGGAAATCTGCTTCATTTTCTTTCTTTATAATAAATATGATTTTCTCAAAACCTGCCTGAAGGGCATCATAGATAGAAAAATCGATGATAATGTCCCCCTCATTATCAACCGGATCGATCTGCTTCAGACCGCCATATCTGCTTCCCATACCTGCTGCCATTACGACTAATGCTGGCTTCTTTGTCATTTCCTATACCTCCCTGCTTCTATAAAGCATATAAAATATAATTTCCATTCATTCATGGTAACAGAGAATCACTCTCTTGTCAATTTTAAACATATTTATAAAAAAAATAACAGAAATATTTATGGTGTTTTGCTCAAAATTAAGTTATACTGTTAATAAACGATACTGAAACCAGTACATTTCCTGGTAAAACAGTTATCAGAAAAAGGAGAGGGAATTATGAAAGTTATCAAAGTAAAAAATTATGATGAATTAAGCCGTACCGCAGCTACTATTATAGCCGGTACTATTTTGTCCAAACCGGATTGTCTTCTTGGTCTTGCAACCGGTTCTTCCCCGGTAGGCACCTATGACCATCTGGTATCCATGTACGAAGATGGAATCCTTGATTTCTCCCATGTAAGATCTGTCAATCTGGATGAGTACGTAGGGCTGGATGGAGAGAATGACCAGAGCTACCGTTATTTCATGAATAAACATCTTTTTGAGCGTGTAAATATTGATATTAAGAATACTCATGTTCCGGATGGCACCAACCTGGACGCAGCTTCCTGCTGTGGCCTCTACAATGCCCTTCTGAAAGAAATGGGCCAGGTTGACCTGCAGCTTCTTGGAATCGGACCGAACGGCCATATCGGTTTCAATGAGCCAGACGACCACTTTGAAACAGAAACACACTGTGTAGATCTTACAGAAGCAACCATCCAGGCCAATAAGAGATTCTTTGCCAGTGAGGCAGATGTTCCCCGCAAGGCTTATTCCATGGGAATTGGAAATATTATGAATGCAAAAACCGTTCTTCTTGTTGCAAATGGCAAGAATAAGGCAAAGGCACTGGCAGCAGCCATTAACGGACCTGTTACTCCGTCTTGCCCGGCATCCATTCTCCAATTCCATCCAAATGCCATTATCGTAGCGGATGAAGAGGCATTAAGCGAGCTTTGACCTTTGGCTCATTTTGATTCTGCATTTTAGAGTCTGTCTAAAAACTGCCTTCTGCAAGATGTGTGTCACAGTTTGTGGGAAATTTTTTCCGGATGAGGGCGTTGCAGCGGTCTACGCCAACCAAATTCGGGAAAAAGTCCCGCAAAATGAGGCGTGCAGATTGCAGGAATGATTTTTCAAACGATGTACTGGACTTTCTCACAAAATGGAGCTGCTTTAGAAAAGCAGCTCCATTTTTGTACCCTTTCCAGGATCACTGTCCACATTGATCTGCGCATGGTGAAGCATTGCACCATGTTTTACAATGGACAGCCCGAGACCGGTTCCTCCGGTCTGTCTGGAATGGCTTTTATCCACTCTGTAAAATCTTTCAAAAATACGTTTCTGTTCAGACTTTGGAATTCCAATTCCGTTATCCTCTACCATATAATAGGGCTTATCTCCCTTTTTCCCAACATAGATCCTGATATGACCACCAGGATTGGTATAACGCACTGCATTATCTGCAATGTTATAAAGCATTTCATACAGTACGTGGCGGACTCCCAGGATTTCCACAGACTTTCCGTAGTACTCCATACGGATATCTTTCTTTCTGGCATGCTCAATCAGATTGCTTACCACATCTTCTGCCAATTCATCCAGATTCACATTTTCCATGGCTACATTGCTGTCCTGCTGCTCATCCAGCCTGGACAGCTGGATAATGTCTGCTACAAGATTGCCGAGACGGTTAGCCTCCTTGTAAATCCTTCCGGAAAAATCCTTAATATTTTCCGGTCTTACCATTCCATTCATCATCAGCTCTGCATAACCGGAAATAGACATCAACGGTGTTTTCAGCTCGTGAGACACATTTGCGGAAAACTCCCTGCGGACAGCCTCCGTCTGCTTTAGTTCCTCCAGCTGGGCTGCAATCTGTCTGTTCTGCTGGTCCACTCTCAAGAGGAGGGGCTTCAGCTCATCATAGCACACGTTTTCCAGAGGGTGCTCCAGATCTAGGTTGTTGATCGGCTCAATAAGCTGTTTGGTTTGCTGCTGCACCAGCATAAACTCAACCAGGATAATCACAAGCATCAGAATTCCCAGAACTGCGAAGCTGGTAAACAGAGTATGAAACACACTGTCCGTTGTCTTTGCAAGACGAAGGATTTCCCCATCATTTAATTTCACCGCATAATAAAAAGTCTGCTTGGAAAGAGTTTCTGAGTAACGAACTACCTCACCCTGCCCTTCTTTCATTGCCTGAACAAACTCCGGACGGTCACCGTGGTTGGGAAGCTTTTTTGCATCAGCCTCGCTGTCGTAAAGTACGTTTCCTTCTGCGTCAGTGAGGGTAATACGGGTATCCGTGGCCTTTCCAACCTTTTCACTAAGATACTCGTCTCCCGTCTCTTCCATTCCAGCTTTCACATACTCTGCTTCATCCCGCACACCTTCCTTCATGACAGAATCAAACTTATCATACATTACAAAGCTGGCAGCAATAAAAGTAAGGATCACAGTGAGAATGATCATCACACTGGTATGGGTCAGAATTTTCTTTTTCATCCCTGGCTTCCTCCTTTGTCAGCCATACGATATCCAACCCCACGTACAGTCTCTATGAATTTTCCTGCATCACCAAGCTTCTGACGAAGGGTACGGACATGAACATCTACGGTTCTGGTCTCCCCGTCAAAATCATATCCCCAGATATGGCAAAGGATCTGGTCACGAGTCATAACAATTCCTTTATTTTCCATAAGATACAAAAGGAGCTCAAATTCTTTTCGGGTGAGTTCTACAGACTCTTCCCCGGCATATACCTGATGGCGTCCCGGGAAAATCCGGATATCCTCACAGCAAAGCTCTCTGTCATCTCCATGACGGCTGCTGCGTCTTAGAACAGCCTTCACTCTTGCAATAAATTCCATCATGCCAAAAGGCTTTGTGATATAATCATCTGCGCCTGACTCAAGAGCACGGACTTTATCAAATTCTGCCTCCTTGGCAGTTACCATGATAATAGGGATATCCCTGGTTCCGGAAGATTTTTTCAGCTTATCCAATATGGTATAGCCGTCCTCTCCTGGAAGCATAATGTCAAGAAGAATCAGATCTGGTTCCTCTTCTGCCAGTGCCTTCCAGAGCTCCTGTGAATCAATCAGGCCTCTGGCATGAAATCCCGTTGTCTCCAGAGTATATACCAGAAGATCTCGAATGTTGTTGTCATCCTCCACACAAAAAATCATTTCTTCTCCCCCTTTTTTTGCCGCTTCCATTTCTGGCGTATGTTAAAAAATCATTCCTGCAGTCTGCTTCACGGAAGCATATAGCTTGCCCGTGCCACCTCCAGCTCATGATGGAAGTGTTCTCCTGGTGCATTCTTAACCGTGTCAAGATGGCTGTGAGTATCATAAAGGTCTTCACGAACCTGTGTCACACAGACCCCGATGTTCGAACAGTGGTCTGCAATTCGCTCCAGGCTTGTCGTTACATCAGAAAGGATAAATCCCATCTCAATAGTACATTCCCCTGCTCTCAGACGGTTAATATGCCTTCTTTTCAATTCCCGGCTCAGTTCATCGATTACTTCTTCAAGAGGCTCGATTTCCTCTGCCAGTCTGATATCCTGTGTTGCAAAAACGGTATATGCCTTCTCCACAATATCATTGACGGCTTTTTCCATGATATGAAGCTCATTTACAGCCTGGGCAGAGAACACTGCGTTTTTCACGGACATCTCCTTCGCAGACTTCATAATACTAAGAGCATGGTCTGAAATCCTCTCAAAATCTCCAATACAATGAAGCATAATAGAAAGGCTATGGCTGTCCTCCAGGGAAAGATCCCTCTGGTTCAGCTTGATCAGATAAGTACCAAGCTCATCCTCATACCGGTCTACCTTTGCTTCTATTTTTTCTACACGGAAAGCATTTTCTTCCTGGAAATTATCCAGAAGTCCGAAAGAAAGCTGCAAAGCTGTCCTGGACTGCTCAGCCATCTTTTTTGCTGCTGTTTTGCTCTGCTCAATGGCAATTCCAGGATTGGAAAGAAAACGAGATTCCAGAATCATGAACTCCTGATCTTCTTCAGAAATTGCTTTTTCTTCTTTCGTATCACGAATGGTTGCACAAGCCATTTTCACAAGTACATCTCCAAATGGAAGAAGCACAAGCGTAGCGATCACGTTAAACGCACTGTGGATCACTGCAATGCCTGCAGGACCTGCAACCTCGTTGATGAATGAAAAATGTAAAAACGAATTCAGAAGATAGAACACGCACATGAAGGTAATGGTGCCCACTATGTTAAAATACAGGTGTACAACTGCTGCACGCTTTGCATTCTTAGTTGCCCCAACAGAAGAAAGCATTGCTGTGATACAGGTTCCGATATTCTGTCCCATAATAATAGGAAGTGCCATATTGTACTGAACTGCACCTGTTACACACAATGCCTGAAGGATACCAACAGAAGCAGAGGATGACTGGATAACAGCCGTTAAAAGAGCGCCTGCCAGTACACCAAGAACCGGGTTTGTAAATTTCAGAAGAATATTCGTAAATTCCGGCACCTGCGCCAGAGGCTTTACAGCACCGCTCATGGTATTCATTCCAAACATCAGTACAGCAAAGCCAACCAGAATGTGTCCAATGTCTTTCTTCTTCTCATTATGAAGAAACACAATGAAAACAACACCGATCATAGCCAGGATAGGGGAAAATGAACTTGGGTTTAAAAGCCGCACAAAGAAATTGGAGCTTTCAATTCCTGCCAGACTGAGGATCCATGCGGTAACAGTAGTACCGATATTGGCACCCATAATAAATCCCACTGCCTGTGACAGATGCATGATTCCCGAGTTTACAAAACCTACTACCATAACCGTTGTTGCTGATGAGGACTGGATTACCGCCGTAACAGCAGCACCAACAAGAACTGCTTTCACTCTGTTTGAAGAAAGATTCTCCAGAATCTTCTCCAGCTTTCCTCCTGAAAGCTTCTCCAGACCATCTCCCATAACCTGCATTCCATACAAGAACATTGCCAGACCGCCCAGCAAAGTCAGGATGCTAAAAAAATCCATTCTTTTTCCTCTCCTTTTCTTTTACAGAAATTTATCAGTGGTTATAAAACCTTTGTAAAATCAATATAAAATCTCTGTGTAAAGTTTTGTGAGAGTTGAATGTTAAATC
>ERZ1035006.1026-NODE-1026-length-19857-cov-10.608019_pt1 | contig 19857 bp, 18 predicted proteins | sample MGYA00520694_ERZ1035006 | MGnify/ENA primary metagenome ERZ1035006 (study PRJEB33766, sample SAMN09781746) | gut metagenome | biome: gut microbiome | host: Homo sapiens | place: Madagascar | study: EMG produced TPA metagenomics assembly of the PRJNA485056 data... | reverse complement strand
ATGTAATCCTAACGCGCACAACTTCCACCTCCAGTGTTTTCATTTGCATGGTCTTCCTCGCCCTCACCAGTGTATCCGCCACCGTTTTTCAGGCATAAAAAAAAGACCTAACTTCCATGTCGCTTGTACAGTTTACCACAAAGGCCGCATTTTCGTCAAGTCTTTTGCAAATATTTTTTTGTTGTGTTAAAAATAATCATACCCACCGTGGATATCTACGATACTTCCATTCATATAGCCGTTTTTCAGGATTTCATAGGCCATATCTGCAACCTCTGAAATTTCCCCAAACCGGTGAAGGGCAATCTTGCGGTTGATTCTTTCATAGCTCTCCGGTGTACGGTTTTTGTGCCAGCTTGTCTCAATAAAGCCTGGGGCAATGGCATTTACCCGGACGGCCTTTGGCTCCAGCTCCTTCACAAGGGATTTGGTGAGAAAATGGATGGCAGCCTTAGTCACGCCGTATACAAGAGAGGAAGAATATGCCTGCACACCTGCATAGGAACCGGTAAACAAAATACTTCCTCCTTCCTTCATGACAGGCCGAAGCTCCTTTACCAAAAACACAGGAACCGACAGGTTGGTATTTACAATCCTGCTCCATTCCTCAAAGGTATAATCCTCATATTTCTCATAGGTACTGATTCCCACATTATTGATCAGCCAGTCCACCTGTCCGGCCTCTTCCTTTATCCTTCCGGCAAATGCCATCATTTCCTCATAGGCGGACATATCTGCCTGAACCAGCACCACCATTTTCTGCTTTTCTGAGGAAAGGGAGGCATAGAACTGTTCTGCCTGCTGCTGATTATGGCCATAGCTAATATATAAGGTGTCCCCTTCTTCAGAATTAGCAAGTATTTTTTCCGCAATACCTCTTCCGATTCCAGAGGTTCCGCCAGTAATTACTGTAACTTTACTCATGTCCTGATTTCTCTCCTGCATTATAAATTCATCAGCCGCTCATACACATCCTTTGGAATATAAGGCTGCTGGTTATGAATAGGTTCTCCCAGGCAGGTCTTCGGATATGCATAGGTGCCTGGCTCCATACAGATTTCCAGAAGCTTCGGAGCCTTGGTTCCATGTAAAAATGCCCCTGCTTTCTCTTTTGCCAGGCTTGCATCCACACGCATACTGCTAATTCCATAGGCATTTGCAACCTGGCTGAAATCACAGGAGGAAAATCCAGAGCCTTCTGTAGTGTCTGCATAAACCTGTTCAAAATAGTCACGCTGAAGATGACGGATCATTCCTAACGCATGATTATTCATAACAAGCATAACGATAGGAAGATTCTCTCTCCTTACCCACTCCAGTTCCTGAATATTCATCTGAAACGCTCCGTCCCCGCAAATGCAGGCAACCGGACTGCCTGTAGCATAATAAGCTCCGATAGCTGCCGGAAGAGCATATCCCATAGCACCATGACCGCCGGAAAACAAAAGTTTCTGTCCCATACGGTTATGAAAAGACTGATAGCTCCACACCATATGCTGTCCCACATCTACTGCCACAGCAGAGGTATCAGCCAGCTCCTCGCTGAGAGCGGTTATCATACGGTTGGGATAACGCTCCGGTGTGGCATCATCCACCTTCCGAAGTGTCTCACGAATATCGGTGCACACAGAAAGCCAGCTGCCAAAGTCAAAGGATTCACCTGAAGTCTGTCTGGAAAGCAGCTCAACCACCTTTGCCGCATCTGCGCAATAGCACTCTTCATTTGTTCCATTTTCATGGATTTCCCGCTGTAAGTTATATTTATCTATATCAATACGGATAATTTTCGCTTTTTTTGCAAACTCATGCACTTTCGTACCAATCTGTCTTGTGCATAGAGAAATACCAAGGCAGATAAGAAGATCACTTTTGGCATTGGCAATCATATTGGCATAGCGATGGCCGTATGCCCCTCCGATGCAGCCAAAATTAAGCTCGTCATCCCAGGGTAATGCTGAAAGCTCCAGAACACTGGTGATCACCGGGATCTTCCATTTCCGGGCCAGGGTAAATAATTCTTCCCGGACAGCCTTATCGCTTACCCCGTGTCCCAGCATGATCACCGGGCGGGCGGCCTGTGAAAGGGCTTTCTGTATCTCGTCAGCTGCCTGTGATGCTGCTGACAGATTGGAAGCCTCACTATCAATCCCCATCTCCTCCAGGCTCATCTCATAAATGGGATTTTTCACATCACCACGCTGGATATTCATAGGAAGATCAATAAGCACCGGTCCTTTACGCCCTGTGTTTGCAATGTGATATGCCTTATTCAGCTCCCGGACAATATCCTCTGCCTCCCGTATCTGCACTGCATATTTGGTCACCGGCTTTACCATGGAAACAATATCAATCTCCTGAAAGCCCTGCTGACGCAGCCCGGGGATTCCGGAATATTCATAAGTATTCAGCTGCCCGGTAAGAAAAACCACCGGCAAAGAATCAAAATAAGCATCTGCGATTCCGGAAACCAGGTTCGCAGCTCCCGGACCACTTGTGGCATAGGCACAGGCACAACGCTCTCCCGCCTGGGCATATCCACAGGCAGCAAAAGCAGCTCCCTGTTCGTGGTAGCTGGAATGGCTTCTTGTATTCTCATTTTTCTCTATGGAATCCACCAGATGGGCGATCATAGTTCCCTGATAGCCGAAGAAATCATGAATTCCCTTTTTCTGCAAAAATTCTACTATATAATCGGTTACTTTCATCCCATCTGTCCTTCCGTATCTTTATTTATTTCCAAAATTTCTCAATTTTATTTTTCAAGGCTTTGCGGCCGGTCTTTCCCAACACATCCAGATATACCTGCAGGATTTCCTCATCAGTGAGGAAAATCTCATAGCTCTTCAAGCTTCTGACCATAGCCCTTGTATAAGGTGCAAAGAACTTCTCCAGCTGAGGATAATCTTTATTTTTATATAAATTCAGAATATAGTTCTTCTGCTCCAGATAATATCTTTCCAGCTCTATTTTGGTGGCACAGAACTTCACATGATTCCAGCTCCAGGTAAGATATTCCTTCTTTTTCCGGGTCTTCCGGCTTTTTCTTCTGGCCTTGAATCTCTGCTTTATCAGACTTTTCTGGCTTCCTACTTCCTGGAAATAATCCTCAAAGGGAATCCTGGCGCTAACCATTTCAGAGGGCTTCGTTGTATAAACAGGCAAAGCCTTTTTCATATAGTTTGCCCCGTAATAGCATCTCAAATACGTGTCGGTATCTGCCGGAACAGGAAATTTTTTCCCTTCAAGCTCCACAAGCTTCGTATCTTCAAATACAGACTTAGGAAAATATATGGACTTTCTCTTCAGGCACACTACATATTCCGATGGATTTTCCACATTTGTCCTGCGTACAAGCATTTTATAAAGTCCTTTTGCCAGTCTGCCTCTGCCTGTTAAAAGCCTTATCCTCATTGCAAGACCGCAGAGAAATTTCTTCCTTCCAGTCTGATCTCCGTAATAATCTGCAAGCTGATTCCAGCCAACCTCCTGGGCTCTTGTCCACAAATGTGCCAGTCTGAAGGACTGTTTTCCACGTATGGGAAGGATATCCACACCCATTCCCGGATATTTATAATTACGTCCTTCATTCATCCGGAGACACAGGGTGTTCAAATCTGTATACCGCAGGAAAAAGCCATAAAAATGCTTGTTGTTATTCATAGATTCCACAACACGCCCATCTGGGATTTCTTCCTGGACCGCCTGACGAAAACGCTCCATGTCTGCCGTTTTCATATAAACCACACCGGCATGAGGAGAAGCTATCTCCTGGTTTCTCACACTGCACAGGGTCAGCTGAGGTCCCAGAACATAGGAAATTCCCTGCCGTTTGCATATTTTATCAATTTCCGTGAGAAGCTTGATCACTTCTTTATTCTCTCTGCTCAACCTAAGCCTCCCATCTGTCAGTTCCTGACAAGCTCTTTTACAAGGGCCTGCAGTTCCTCCACGCTTCCATATCTTCCAAGCCACTGATCCAGATACTCTGCAGCATCCCCGGCCTTTGCATATATGGCAGTTTTCCGACCATTCTCATACAAATCCTCCAGACAAATCCTGGAAAGCTCTGTATGCACATAGCTATGCCCTGCGTTCTGAAGAGCCATCCTGTAATTGGCAAATGCCTGATCTGTCTGTCCCTGTTTTCTTCTGGCATCTCCGATCACCTTGTACACCTGGGCGCTCTTATCCTTACGGATATGGCAATCCTTTGCCTTCTCTGCCAGCCACTCCAGGTCATCAGATTCCCTGGCAAAATAAATATCTGTGCGAATCTGTGCCAGCTCCTGAGAATATCCAAGACGCTCCCACGCCCTTGTCATGGCAGGCTTGTAAGCCTCTGTCCTTTTCTCCTGCTGGTCTGCATGAGAATCCGCAGCAGCCTCAATACGTTCCGTGATCTCGTCCAGGATACTTTCCATTTCGCTGCGGGTTTTCGCCACATTTACCCTGGCAAGATAATAATATCTCCGAATCAGCATATCTTCCGGAAGGAGACGATACCACAACGCTATCAGCTGCATTGCCCCATCCTTCTGACCGTAATCCAGGAGCATCTTGCAGGTCTTGGCTGTATCACGGACATATGGCTCCAGAAATTTATCAAGCTCCAGCTGGGTAATTCCATTGGCAGTCTTCTCCCTGGCATCCGCAAAAATCTCCAGCGCATCCGCACATTTTCCCCGCATCCAGAGAAGCTCTCCCCGATACTTCAGGAAATAGCCGTCCTCAGGAAACAGCCGAAGTGCTTCATCAATATAGAGCTCTGCTTCCACTACATCAATGCCGTTTCTGGCACGTTCCATGAGAAAACGGCTCTTAAATTTCACAAATCCAGGCACCTGGGGATACTGCTCCAGCAGCTGATCCACACTATCCTCCGCCTCCTGGAATCTCCTAAATTCATAATCAGAGGCTGCCTTTCGGAAAAGCTGGATATCCTTTTTCAGCTTCTCCATATCAGGGGTAAGGCCGCCCTCATTTTCCTTCACAACCAGCATACGGTAAGCTTTTCCCACACGCTCTGTATAAACCAGAGTCAGCATTGCCGCTGAAAAAGCCTCCTCACCAACCTGGATCAGTACCGGATGATAAAAGGCATAAATTCCGGGAAAATCCTCTCTTCCAATAAAAGCAGCACTTAACTGTACCTGAAAATATTTGAAAAAAATATCATTCAGGGCCTGAAAATCACGGGCAGCCACAAGATCTTTCAAGCTCTTCCTCTGCTCCTGGATCCTGGCTTCCAGGTCCATCTGAACGGCTTTGGCCTGGAGCAGATCTCTTTTATGCTGAAGGCGATGCGCCTTTTTTGCACCTGCCAGAGAATAAATCTTACGCAGGATCATGCTTCGCTTCAGTTTTCCCTTGCGGATTCCCGGAAGATAATCCTCCCGAAGCTCTTTATAAGTAATTCCCTCTACCGTAACTGCATCGTGGGATTCCCTGTCTCCGTGGGCCGGAATATAAGACCATTCGTCTCCGTAATGCCAGATCAGATAATCACTCATACGATGAGGGATCATCGCCTTCGTTCCCTCGAAATCCATATATTTCACAGGGAACATCATGTCCTTGTCAAACAGGAAAGGGCATCCTCCCCAACGCATGGCATACCGTGGACAGTCAGCCTCTTCATAGGAAAACATAATCCTCTCCAGTTTCTTCAAAGTACGGTCTTTTCCAAGAAAGGTATAGGAAAAAAGCCAGTGAAGATATTTGATCAATGGAATTTCCCAGCGGGCACCAAATACCACTGCCATATTCACAAGCTCGGAATAAATCATCATATGTGTGCGATATTTCTCATATTCCCTGTCATCTGCCGGAATCGGGTCCAGAGTAAGGACATCAATGATTTCACCGGCACTGTCTTTTCCCAGAATCTGATGTTTGTGCACTGCACAGCTGTCTGTACTTCCATAGCGGGGAAATGTATTGGTATAGTTCCGGTCTACATCCACACAGTGAAGCACACGATTTTCCGGAAGAACTGCTTCTGATATTTCCACAAGCTTCTTCCAGTCATCTCTTGGCATATAAACATCCACATCATCATCCCATGGGATAAAGCCTTCGTTTCTTACAACACCAATGGCAGTTCCTCCTGCCATCACGTATCTGAGATTATTTTCTTTGCAAATCGTATCAAGCTCCCGAAAAAGCTGTAACAGGTGTTCCTGTTTCTCCGTCATTTGTTATCCCCTCTGGTTAATTACTTCCAGAATGTCAGCCAGCGTTTCCGACTCCTCGTTGAAAAGTCTGGTGCATTCTGTTCTCTTATCACTGATCATGATCAGCAGTTCCTGCAAAAGATAGCGCAGGCCATTCCCTTCAAAGTTAAAGCAATACCGCTTCAGACCTTTACTGTCATCTACTTTTGCCTCAAAATATCCTGTATTCCACCAGTCATTTGGTATGGTCACACGGCCCTTGGTGCCAATTACTACAAATTCGTCCTCCACATCTACTGATGTCCCGATCTCAATGGTAGCCAGCGCATCCGGATATTTCATGGTAATCATATTATAAATGCAGTTTCCCTCCTTGTCTTTCACTGCATTGGTATTCACTTCCAGATAATCCTTGCCAAGAATCTTGATCACAGCGCACAGTGGCTGCACCACTGTCTCGTCAAAATTCCTGCCATTCTCAAAATGCTCCTGGGAAATCGAGCATTTCACACAGACGATATCCCCAACAAGGGCACTATGAGTCTGCCAGACCAGCTGATTAAATGCTCTCAGGTAAACAAGGGTGATCTTCTCGACCAGAAGAACATGGTGCGCTGCTGCAAGGGCAAACAGCTCTTTTTGTTTCTCCTTGCTCTCTGCCATAGGTGCGTCACTGATCACATATTTTCCCATTTCCAGGGAACGCCTGATATATTTTTCCCGTTTCTTCTGGTCTGTCTTAATATAGACGATATCTACCTGGGAAAGAAAACAGTCAAAGCCCTGCTCCCACTCTGCGCTTCCTGCTGACACACAGTAATAAGAGTCCAGCTCATATTTCTCACAGAAAACCCTGGCCGCTTCCTCGTTCTCCGAGAAAACACACTCCACATGAAGACCGCTGACATACTTCGTCTCCCATACAATCCCGCTGTCTCCATCATCATCTGTGACTACGCCTACTGTGTATGTCATCCCCTCGCCCCGAAGCTTGGTGCTGGAAATATTCTTGGTACGCTCCAGGTACATAACGTCACAGTAATTTTTCAGATAATCAAACTTGCCTCGCCAGTCTGAACCAAGAACCAGAAGATCAATTTTGTATTTAATAATATCACTCAGCTTCTGTCCCTGATACTCTTCTATAATGATCTCGTCTGCAAAGCCAGTACGACGGACATTCTCAATTCGCTTGAGAAGGCTGTCACGTACATTCAGCTTACCGCGCTCAATATCATAGCTCTCACTGGTCACCCCCACGATCAGATAATCTCCCAGTGCCTTCGCTCTTTTTAAAATATTGTAATGTCCTTCATGAAACAGGTCAAAGGTCCCGTAAGTGATCACACGCTTCATATATTTTACCTCTGCATAATTTTCCCTGTATAAAAATCCCCTTAAATGAATTTATTATAGCACATCCATCCGATGAAGTCATTATGATTCAGAATATGATAAGAAAAAAGAAGGAAAGACAATCCCTCAGGACTGTCCCTCTTCATGTTCTTCTTCAGTTTCTTCTGTATCTAAGGTCGCTGCCAGTTCGTCAATGGCCAGACGCCGCTGGGCCAGAACTTCAAACCGGTCCTCCTCATCACGATCGTATTCATCCTCCAGGCCTTCATCCTCTACAACCTGCTTCTCTCTTTTGAAAAGGATAAAATTCACAAGTCCAAGAATACAGTTGTATATCCAATTCACCGGAAGGCTTCCCAGTATCAGAAGCAGACCCAGGGATACACCTGCAAGAGTCCAGATGTTTAACATTACCGGTATCTTCAGGATCTTCAGAGAATTCAGGGCAATGAGAACAGGGTAATGGAAAAAGTAGATTCCCATCGTATTTCTTCCCAGAAAAATAAAGGGATGCTTCTTGTCTGGCATAAGTACCAGCAATGCAAAGATCACGGTAAAGGAGATGAGATACATCATCCCCCGTACTACCATTCCCTGCATATCATCCATTCCGCTTGCCAGATAGGAATGATTTCCTCTGAAAAGGTCTACCGGAATATTATTTCCGATCATGTAATTGGTAGCCACAAATAGCAGGATCAGACAGATAAGTGCGATTACGATTTTCCCTTTGAATTTGCGGATTGCCCTGGTGTAGTCGCTTTTCCAGAGATAGCCAGCCGCAAAGAAGGGAAAAAATACCACGATCCTGGATGCGGATAAAAATGTACTGAACTCCATCCTGGTGCCTGCCCATAATGCAAAGATAATGCTCAGGGGCACTACAAAACGGATTTTCCCCATAGCCTCAATGGTCAGTCGGTAGATAAACAGTGCCAGGACATACCACATGACAGTTCCTGAGGGACGCAGCAATTCAAAATCCATCCTATAACCAAAATAAACCTTCACTGCCCAGGTGAGTGCATAACCCAGAACGTAAGGAATCAGAAGATTCTTCACATTTTTCAGTACATCCTGGTGCTTCTTTGACAGATAGCCGGAGATAAAAATAAATGCCGGCATATGAAATATGGTGATTCCATACCAGATAAAACGGGTGGGCTGGTCTTCCTTCACCATCTGAAATGCTATGATATGGTTAAAAACTACAAGAAATATTAACAATATCTTTATGTTATCCACAAGATAAGAATATGGGATTTCCTGTTCCTTCGTATTCTCGCTCATTTTGTTCACCTTGTTATAATTTTATAGAATGACATCAGGGCAAAAGCTCTCAGACAGGCTTTTCCCTGATCGAATTTGTAAATAAAGGATAACATACTTTATCAGGTTTTGGAACACTTTTTTAATATTTTGAAATATTTACCTGTGTTTATTTCTTACAGTTTTATTCATTTTCGCCAAAGACCTGTTTGTGGAGGCGTTTTCCTGTTGGCGTGGCGGCGAGTCCGCCTTCAGCGGTTTCTTTCAGGGCGGCTGGCATCACATCTCCTATTTTTTTCATGGACCAGATGACTTCATCAGCAGGGATTGCACTTTCGATTCCTGCAAGAGCAAGCTCTGCTGCCACAAAAGCTCCTGCCACGCCGGAGGCATTTCGCTTGATGCAGGGAATTTCCACCAATCCGGCAACAGGGTCGCATACAAGACCCAGTATATTTTTCAGGGCTGTGGCTATGGCAGAACCAATCATTTCCGGTGTTCCTCCGGCAAGCTCCACAATGGCTGCCGCCGCCATTGCTGACGCAGAGCCGCACTCAGCCTGACATCCTCCCTGTGCTCCGGCCAGAGAAGCATTATTTGCAATGACCATTCCCACAGCAGACGCTGTAAAAAGGGACATAACGCATTCCTCTTCTGTAAGATGATACTGCTCTTCCATGGTGAGTACAGCTGCCGGCACGATTCCGCAGCTTCCGGCAGTCGGCGCTGCCACGATCCTTCCCATGGCAGCATTCAGTTCAGAAACTGCCAGGGCACGGTAAAGAGCACCTCCCATGAGAGGTCCGGTAAGGTTTTTCCCCTCTTCCACAGCCTTTTTCATGCGGTAAGCATCCCCTCCGGTAAGGCCGCTGGTACTCTTTAGATTCTGTGCACTTCCTGGCTGAATACAGGAAGCCATAACCTGGTAGTTTTCCCTCATTTTTTCATATACTTCTTCAGTGGAAAGCTCCATCTGCTCAGCCTGCTGCTCCAGTACAAGACTGGAAAGACGGCAGTTCCTCTCCTTGGCAGCTTTCAGCAGGGCCTCCATTGAATGATAATTTAATTCCACGGTGGTCTTCTCTCCTTTTGATATAGGTTCATACAATCAAACACGCTCTAGCATAGTGCTGGAATATATATTTTCCAGCTGATTAATCCGCTCATTCAGCTCCGGTCCCAGGTAGCTGTCACTTTCGATGGTCATGACAGCAAGACCGCCTTTTGTCTCTCTGGCCAGGTGGAAATTACAGATATTTACACCATACTCTGCCATCAGCTCTGTTACTGCTGCAATGGTTCCAGGCTCATCCTTATGAAGAACGATAAGCGCCGGATTCTGTCCGGTAAGAGAAACTTCCATCCCGTTTACACGGGTGATCAGAATATTTCCGCCGCCAATGCTGCTTCCACGAAGAGACACCTTTCCCCCATCCTCTGCAGACAGGGTGATCTCTGCGGTATTCGGATGCGCATCTTCCAGTTCCCCGGTTTCTATCTGGATCTCCAATCCTTCCTTTTTCGCCACATCCAGTGAAAAGCGAATACGTTCATCATCTGCTTTCATTCCCAGGATTCCAGCTACGATTGCCTTATCTGTTCCATGTCCCTTATAGGTCTTGGCAAAGGAACCATGGAGAAAAATGTGGGCGTTTACCGGTTTTTTACCAAGAAGTGCACGGGTGACAAGGCCGATGCGTGCGGCTCCTGCCGTGTGCGAGCTGGATGGTCCTATCATCACAGGACCTAAAATATCGAATACATTCATAGGCTGCCCTTTTCCTTTATTTTTATTAAATATTAGATTCATTATACAGAATAACCAATAGGTATACAAGGGATGTTTTGGTGGAAATTTTTCATAGTGCTTTCTGCAGATATGTGGTATACTGAAAGACAAATTAGTAATTGTGCCTGTCAAAAATATAGGGAAACAGGAAACGGAGATCGATTATATGAGACGAGTGATTACTTACGGAACCTTTGACCTTTTGCATTACGGACATATCAACCTGCTGCAGAGAGCAAAGTCTTATGGAGATTATCTGATTGTGGCGCTTTCCACAGATGAGTTTAACTGGAATGCGAAGCATAAGAAGTGTTATTTCTCCTATGAGAAACGCAAGCATCTCCTGGAAGCCATCCGCTACGTGGATTTGGTCATTCCGGAGGAGAACTGGGAGCAGAAAATATCAGATATTAAGGAATATCATGTAGACACCTTTGTTATGGGTAACGACTGGGAGGGGAAATTTGATTTTCTGAAGCCCTATTGCGATGTGATCTATCTGCCCCGGACACCTGAGATCTCAACTACACAGATTAAGGAAGATCTGCATCGGTAGGCAGCCATTGACCAGGCATTCTGCGCAATCATAACTGTTTATAAAAAGCAGTCGAAGAACCCCTCTGGTTTCTCCGGCTGCTTTTTCCTTTCATATTTTTTTCAACGATATTTCCATATTCCATGCAATGCATAAGACACAAAAAAGCAGGCACTTTTCAGTGGACCGTAGCCAGCATAGCGGTAAACGTGATAGGTCATGGCAGCTGATTTCAGCTTATTCCGGGACTTTCCGCCCTGAGACAGGCGATACTTCAGACAGGGCTCATCAATTCCTGTGGCATGGCCATACTTTTTCAAAACCTTTAACCAGGTAATATAATCCTCATGGCTGTCGTCATGCTCCATGGGAAATTCCAGGGCAACCTTACGCAGCAAAAGCACAGAAGAACAGTTTATGCTGTTGTGTTTCAAAAGCTCTTTGTAATCCAGGCGGGACTTCACGGAAATATATTTTCCTGTGGGCATCCCCTCTGGTGTCATCAGGTCACGGCCTGTAGAGCACAGAACATCACCTGTATTCTCCAATGCCCTTAACTGCTTCTGCAGCTTTTGATCTTCCCACCAGTCATCCGCATCAAGAAATGCCACATACCTGCCCTTCGCCATAGAAACGCCACGGTTTCTGGAACCGGCAGCGCCAAGATTTTTCTCATTTTTTTTATATATAAAATCCGTTCTCTCCTTCCACCTGGAAAGAGCCTGCCAGGTGCCATCTGTGGAGCCATCATCTATCACAATCAGCTCCAGGGGAACCTCCTGTCTGTACACAGATTCCACTGCCTGACTAATATATTTTTCCCCATTGTATACAGGTATGATCACAGATACCAGCGGATTTCCTGATGCAGATGCCATTTTTCTTCCTCCATTCACACTTTGGATTTATTATACCGTAGAACTGCTGATTCGTCTATAGAGCACGGTTCCATCCATAAAGATAATCTGCAAAATTTCTTCTTTCACCTGTACTTCCTGTACTACCATTCTTATCATATCACCTGGCATATCATAAATCTTTCCTTCTGCTGAAAACACCTTCATTTTTTCCGCCAACAGCTTTTCCAGTGGATTTCCTTTGCGGATTTTCTCTTCCCATAACGGCAGATATTTTTCCCGGTTGTCTGCAATCTGATTCCAGCATTCTATCACAGCTTTCTGCAAAAGCTGTTCTTCCAGGGGTCCTTTTTTACAGATTTTTCCCTTTTCTTTTTGCGTATTGATGCAGTGCCATACTTGTTTTCCTGTCTTTTTTATGTATTTTCCACCGCAGCAGCAATAAATTTTCCCATAAAAGGGCTCCAGGGTACAGCTTCCCAGTTCTCTTATCCCATGATTTTTCCGGAACTCTTCCCGCCTTTTTAATTCCAGCTGTGCAGCTTCCCAGATGTCTTTTTCCATAATAGGTTCATGATTATTTTCTATGTAATACTGAACCAGTTTCCCATCATTTTTCGCCATTTTTTTCGTCAGAAAGTCCTTCACATAATATTTCTGCATCCGCACATCCCCTTTATACTTCTCATTCTGAAGCATCCTGACGATGGACACCGATGCCCACCTGGGTTCTCCGTAAACTCCTGGAATCTTCTCCTGATTCAGACGGCGGGCTATCTCTGATGGCTGCCATCCGGAAAGAAAATCATAAAAAATCCGACGGACAATTTTGGCCTGCTTCGGGTTGATAACAAGTTGCCCCTCTTCATCTTTGTCGTAACCGAGAAAGGCAACTGTATTGATATGCGGAATACCTTTTTGAAATTTGGAGCGGATTCCCCATCTTGTATTTTCAGAGGTATTCCGGGACTCTTCCTGGGCAAGGCTGGAGAGAACAGTAAAGAGCAATTCTCCTGTCGCATCCATTGTGTTAATTCCTTCTTTTTCAAATATTACCGGGACCCCCAGCTCCTTCAGAAGTCTGACATAGTGCAGGCAGTCACGGGTATTTCTGGCAAAACGACTGATGGATTTTGTAAGGACCAGATCTATTTTACCTTCCTCGCAGGCAATGATCAGGTTCCGAAAGCCTGCACGTTTTCTGGTTCCTGTTCCGGAAATGCCCTCATCTGCAAAAATCCCGGCAAATATGTATTCTTCCTTCTCATTAATGTAGTCTGTGTAGTAGGCAATCTGGTTGGCAAAGGAGCCCTGCTGCTCCTCTCTGTCTGTGGATACACGGCAATAAGCGGCTACTCTTATTCCTTTTCCCCCTTCTTCTTTCGTTACATTAGTTTGGTTTGGTGGTATAACCGTAAACTTCTTCTCCATTGATAAACTCCTTTCCTATATAGGCATAATGCGGGACATCTTTTAGTGGTTTCAGTTTCTCGTCAGGGATTCTTATTCCTTTACAGGCACTTTTTCCATGGCGGCTTGAAGTGTTACAGATCCACCAGACATTGCCGTTTCCAAGGATGAGCCGTCGCAGTTTCCCGCCGCAATACTGGCAAAATATGCGGTCTTTATAAGGATAATTTTCTACATTTAGTTCCGGCTTTTTGAGAGCAGGAAGCTTCTTTTGATAACTTTTTTTCCATTGCTTTTCCGGAATAAATTTGTAATTTATGACCTTTTCTCTGCTTACAATTGGTTCTATATAATAAAGGTACTGGCCAGATGTAGTTTCCGGTGCTTTTTCGAGAAGCGTTGCAAGCACTTCTTCTGATATGGAAACGCCTGTACAGAAGCTGGTGGTAAAACGTTTTTTGCCGGAGCATTCCCAGAGAGAGCTTCCGCTTCGACAGGAATGTGTCAGGCGATAGCCGCAAAGAGCACAATAAACAGGAAAATGTTTTCTGTTTCCTTCTGAGGATGAAGAGGAAAAAGTCTCTGATTTTGAATGGTATTTTAGTGTTTCCTGTGCCTGGTTCCACAGTTTGGCGGACACAATGGGAATATGGTTTTTAGGGATATAGTACATTGGTTTTTCCCCTTTGTTTTTTACCAGCTTGCGGTTATGATCTACATAATATCGTTGTGCGGTATATTCTCCTTTGTAAGCATTATTGTGCAGAATTTTGGATATTGTAGAACGGTAAAACTGCTTTCCATTTTGCGTTTTGATTCCTTCCTTATTCAAGTATCTGGTAATCTCGCTGATACGGTAGCCAGCGCCTGCCATCTGAAAGATTTCCTGCACCAGAGGGGCATCTTTTCCTAAAATGAGCTTTCCCTGCGTATTTTTTTCATACCCAAGACATCTGTGAAGCTGATTCGGAGGCTGTCCTTTTTCATATTTCTGATAAATTGCCATCTGGGTATGCTTCCTGGCATTTTCGCTTTCTGCCTGACCAAACGCTGCGTAAAGTGTGAGCAGGACCTCTCCTTCCTGAGATATGGTATGGATTCCCTGCAGCTCGAAATAAACATCTATGCCAAGGGCTGACAGCTCTCTTGTGGTCTGCAGGACCGTAGCTGTATTTCGTGCAAAGCGAGTGATGGATTTTGTGACAATCTGCTGAAAAAGCCCTTTTCTGGCATCTTCTAAGAGTTTCTGAAAACCAGGGCGCTGTTCTTTATAGCCGGATATTCCACTGTCATAATATATTTTCATCAGCCTGTACCTGGGATGATTTTTCAGCTGCTCCTGGTAGTGTGTAACCTGGTTTTCCAGGGAATCAAGCTGATGGGAATGAAGAGTGGAAACACGACAATACACAGCGGTTAAAAGGTGAGAAGATGGCAGTTGATTTACAGAATCATGGCTTACTTTAAAGCAGGATAAAGGAATGGTATTTTGAGGAATTATGGTTATTTTTTGTTTCATTATTTCCTTTCTCATCATAAAAATTCTTAAGATTGTTTTTTTGTATGCAGGCTTCTTTTCTTTTTTGGTTATAAACCTGTAGCTTTTTTTCATTGGAATAGACGGTATTACCGCTGAAGTTTTGAGTGAGGAGTTTTCTGGAAGCAGCGTAATTTTTGCCTTTCATGCCTAGCTGGTTAAGCCATACACGAAAAGCATATTTGTCACTTTTGGGTAATTCTTCTTTTTCAGAGGAGCTTTTCTTTTGCTGGAACCATTTCCGTTTTTTCGCTGTGTTTATTAGATTTTTGGACAGATCCTGGTATGCTTTTCGCTCTTCTGCGGAACGGTAAAAAAGAGGAAAGGTCATACATTTCCTGCTGAATCTAAAGCCTGGAACCGCCTTTGACAGAAGATGCTTTTTTTCGGTAAGCATATGGAATATTATTTCCGTTGTCTGTTCGGAAAGACCGGACCAATAGACTCGTAATGTGGGTTCTCTTTTCCGTTTTTCTATTTGAAAGGCTTCTCTGTTGTCCAGCAGACCTGCAGCGGATAGTTGATTTAATACTTTATCATTGGCTGCGTCTTTTCGTATTTCCAGATCTCCATTCCACAAAACTATATAGTTCCCGATTTTGCAGGCAAATGGAGTGTCACCTTCCATTCCGCTGCAATACTCCGGCCGCCCGCCGGTTAACATTTGAATCCTTTTAATAAGTTCCTCTCTGTTTTGTGATGTTCCTTTTCGTTTCATAAAAAAACCTCCTGGCAAAATAAATTTGTGCGTATAAACAGGTTACAGATTTATTTTAGCGGAAACGGGTTCTGGATAGTGAATGTTGGCGTTTTTTCCAAAAAAATGCATCCCATACTACAATTGTATGGAATGCACTTCTATTGTCTGTTTTATTATGTTTATGGAGTCACTTTAGAGCGTGTTTGAAAAATGCTTTCTGCAAGGTGTGCGTCACAATTTGGGGGAATGATTCCAAATTCTTTCATCAACCTTTCACAATATTCTCTGTTTTCACTGGCTGCCAGCAAATCATCCGTTCGGCCTATCTGAATCAATTTTCTTATTAATTGCCCCATAAAGCCCGCTTCTTCAAGGCGTCCTTGCTGTATACCTTGTTCTATTCCTTGCTGTATCCCCTGTTCTATTCCTCGCTTTCGGCCTTCTTCAATCATTTCTCTAAATGCCTTGCACATATCAAATCCTCCTCTCTCATTTTGCACATCTCTTTTTATTAATTCCAGGTTTCTTTCGCCGTCCATTGCCATTAATAAATTGTAGGTATCCTCTGGCAAGTTGGAGAAGATGATGGCGTTTTCCTCTACGCATCTCTTTAGTTTCTCAGTATCTTCCGTATTTCTCAAAAAACCGCAGACCTGGCGTAAGTCCGTTTGAAACCACTCTGGGTGCTTGAAATGGCGGATATCACATATCAAAATAGGCTTTTCTGTAAATAGTTTCTGAAGCTCCCTGGGATAACTTGCCATCGGAAACAAATCATCCATTTTTCTGGCTGCTGTCCACGGTTTTTTTCCAAAATAAACAGTGATATGTAATACCGGATAAAAATATTCCTGGGAACCTATTCCGGACAAAAACTCTTCCCCATTTCTCAAGTCCTTCATTTCTCTATGTTTCTTCTGTATTATTTTCCATTGATTATAATAATCCGTTCCTCTTTCGTTCAGTATCCGTACGGGCATTGCACGATGCTCATGGGTTTGAAGCTGAAGCATCAATAAAAATTTCACACTATCAACTGTCACATTCACAGATAAATCCAACGTATTTTCTGTTGCAGTAAGTTTATGACCCGTGTTGATAATTTTGTGAATAACGGGATCTTTTTCCTGGAGATCAGTTTCCATGATGACTGGTTTCCCATGAAAAATAACCCCATTTAAAAGATCTGCAACCCGTCTGGAATCTCTTAAGAATTCAATAGATGCTGCATTTGCCTCCTGCACACACACTCCTCTCTGACTATGGGGGAACTGAAAATAACATAAGCAACTGAATGTATGAACATTTTGTACTATCTTTAGTATATATGAAAAGTAATTATTTTTCAAGTGTTAGCATATATTGTACTTATATTTTTCGTTCTCTCATATTCTTAAAATGTTAAACAGCTGAGATTTACTGACCGAATGGTCTGACGCAGATTGCTCTGCGATGAACAACCTTAGTATACCGCCAGGAAAGCCCGGATGTCAACAATGGTATTGTGATATAAAAATAACTTTATTGTATATGGTTCAGCCTTGGAAGAAATTGCAACTAGGAGGGCTGTGCTGGTTGCGATTAGTATTCCGATTTTTACTGCACAACTGGAGAAATCTAGAGAAGCTGTAGATATTGCAAATATTCGTGCTGCGTATGCTGAAGTTATGACAGCTGCATTAACTGAAGATAAGCAGACTGCTAACGGAGTAACATATTCTGATGCCGATAATTCTTGGTCTAAAGAAGTCACCATGAAACAGAGTCAGGATGGTTGGCAGACTGATACAAAAGATATTTCTATTGGCGATCATAAACTTGATGCAGGAGTACTTAAGGGGGGAAAAGCTACAATTAAAGTTGCAGTAGATACTTCCAAAGGAACTAATGCTGTTACAATTACGTATGCAGCAAAATAAATATGTTAGCATAAAAAATTGGACTTCCTTCAAATGTTGGAAGTCCAATTTTTTCTTAAGACACATCGGAATTAATTATTCATATACAATTTTGCATACACCAGTTGCTTCTTCAACAGTAATTGTCGCAGTTCCATTTGCAGTAGGAGAACCTGTTGCTGTTACACCAGCTACAGCTGTGGCCGCATCAGCAGTTTTCCATCCATCTTCTTTCTGATTGAGTTTTACTTTAGCGGTGTAAACATAAGCATTTTCACTTCCAGTTTTTTCAAAAGTGATATCTGTAGTATTTGTTGGTGCGGCATCCTCAGTCAAAGCAGCTGCACTAATCTGTGCATATGCAGATCTTACATTTGCAAGGTCAGTAGCCTCTCTACTCTTCTCCAACTGGCTGGTAAAAATCGGAATACTAATCGCAACCAACACAGCCCTGTTGTTTTCTTCTTTTCCTCGTCTGAATTCTTCTCTGCAAACACCGGCAATTCCCTGCCAGCAACTTATTTAATCCCAAACTCCATCATCAGTTGTTTTCGATAGTCCGGATTGCCAGCTGCTGTCATCAGATCATCGATTCTGCCTGCCGGAATTAACTCATTTATCAGTCTTCCCATAAGATTTTCGCCCTCACGTCTGCCTTCCCTTTTCCCACGCTTTTCGCCACGTTTTTCACCACGTCGTTCACTATCTGCCATCATATCATCAAAAGCCTTGCACATATCAAAATCTCCTTTCGTTGTCCGCACATTTTCTTTAATCTGTTCCAACTGCTGGATTCCCATCATAACTGTCAGCAGGTTATAAGTGTCTTCTGGTAAGCTGGAAAATACCTTCTGGTTCTCTTTTATGTAATTCTGTAGTTGTATTTTATCTTTTGTTCTTCGCAGGATCTCACAGACCTGACGCAGGTCGGTGTGATATCACAGCGTTTTATCATATTTTGTCGTTTATTTAATCCCAAACTCCATCATCAGTTGCTTTCGATAGTCCGGATTGCCAGCTGCTGTCATCAGATCATCAATTCTGCCTGCCGGAATTAACTCATTTATCAGTCTTCCCATAAGATTTTCTCCCCGTTTTTCTCCCCGTCGTTCACTATCCGCCATCATATCATCAAAAGCCTTGCACATATCAAAATCTCCTTTCGTTGTCCGCACATTTTCTTTAATCTGTTCCAACTGCTGGATTCCCATCATGACCGTCAGCAGGTTATAGGTGTCTTCCGGTAAACTGGAAAATACCTTCTGGTTCTCTTGTATGTAATTCTGTAGTTGTACTTTGTCTTTCGTTCTTCGCAGGATCTCACAGACCTGACGCAAGTCGGTGCGAAACCACAGCGTTTTATCATATTTTGTCGTTTATTTAATCCCAAACTCCGTCATCAATTGTTTTCGATAGTCCGGGTTACCAGCTGCTGTCATTAGATCATCAATTCTGCCTGCTGGAATTAACTCATTTATCAGTCTTCCCATAAGATTTTCTCCCCGTTTTTCTCCCCGTCGTTCACTATCCGCCATCATATCATCAAAAGCCTTGCACATATCAAAATCTCCTTTCGTTGTCCGCACATTTTCTTTAATCTGTTCCAACTGCTGGATTCCCATCATGACCGTCAGCAGGTTATAGGTGTCTTCCGGTAAACTGGAAAATACCTTCTGGTTCTCTTGTATGTAATTCTGTAGTTGTACTTTGTCTTTCGTTCTTCGCAGGATCTCACAGACCTGACGCAGGTCGGTGTGAAACCACTGGGGATTCTCAAAGTGCCGCAGGGAAAAAATAAGCAGTGGTTTTTCCCTGAAATACTTTCGGAGTTCTTCTGGGAAACGTTCTATATGGAGAAGTTCCTCCATATTTCTGGCTGCAGTCCAGGGTTTTTCTCCAAAATACACGATTATGTGCATCACTGGATAGAAAATATCTTCCCGCTTCATTTTGGACAAAAATTCTTCCAGGCTTTTCAGGTCTTTTAGTTCCCCGTGTTTTTTCTTCAGTTCTTTCCACTGATTATAATAATCCGTTCCTCTTTCGTTCAGTACCCGGACGGGCATGGCATAATGTGTGAGGGTCTGTCCCTGGAACATCACCAGAAACCGGACATCGTTCAGCATGACCATGATGGAAAGATCCGGGATATTTTCCGTAGCTGTAATCTTCCCATCTTTTTCTGTGATCTTGTGGATAACGGGGTTCTTTTCCAGCAGATTATCTGCTGTGATGATCTCTTCACCATGAAAGAGTATCCCGTTTAAAAGATCTGCAGCCCGTTCGAGATCTCTAAAGTATTCAATAGATGTGGCATTTGCTTCCTGCACGTA
>ERZ1035006.1025-NODE-1025-length-19880-cov-10.257251_pt1 | contig 19880 bp, 15 predicted proteins | sample MGYA00520694_ERZ1035006 | MGnify/ENA primary metagenome ERZ1035006 (study PRJEB33766, sample SAMN09781746) | gut metagenome | biome: gut microbiome | host: Homo sapiens | place: Madagascar | study: EMG produced TPA metagenomics assembly of the PRJNA485056 data... | reverse complement strand
TGAAAATATTTATAAATTGTACTAAAATATAGGTATAGAACAGAAAATCGGAGTTGATAATATGGACGCTAACGAATTCAAAAGAAACGAAATGCTTGCACAGCAGATAATTAAAGGCTTGCAGTCGAGAAATATGACGGGCTACTATGCCGACTCAAAGGAAAAAGCAAAGGAAATTGCACTTTCGCTTATGCCAAACGGCTGTTCGGTATCACACGGCGGCTCTTGCTCAATCAAGGAAATCGGACTTATAGACGAGCTCAAAAGCGGTAAGTTTAATTACATTGACCGCAACACCGCCCCCGACAAGCACCAAGCAGAGCTTGACGCATACGACTGTGATGTGTTTTTGGGCAGCTCCAACGCAATAACCGAGGACGGCGTGCTTGTAAATATCGACGGTAACTCGAACAGGGTTTCGGCTTACGCTTACGGACCTAAAAAGGTAGTGCTTATCGTCGGAATGAACAAGGTTGCAAAGGACGTTGACTCTGCGCTTAAAAGAGCAAGAAACGTTGCCGCACCCGTAAACGCACAACGCTTCGGGCTTGATACTCCTTGTTCAAAAACAGGCTCCTGCCTTAATTGCAAGTCGCCCGACACGATCTGCTGTCAGTTCCTTATAACAAGATTTTCTCGCCATAAGGACAGAATTCACGTTATTTTGGTAAACGATACATTGGGGTATTAAATATAGTAAAATACAACTTGGCAACACTTAATTCAGGTTATGTGTTGCCTATTTTATTTGCTTTTGTGTTGCAATTGACACTCCATAATTAAAATGATAGAATAATTTTATACTTGATTGAGGAGGGTTTTTATGTCCATACCAAAAATTGAAAGAAAATATATTGAAGAAGCACTAAAATATATTGATGAAAACGGTGTACCTAAAAATAACAAAAGCACAACATACCAGCTTGTATCGAACGACGGAAAAACATATCCCCCAAAATATGTAGTAGCCATTGCCTACCATCTGGCTAACGGCACTGATATTTCAACAGAATCCTTTAACAGCGTTGAAGCAAAGAACTATCTGGAAAGTCTGGGCTTCTCCATCGAGACTACGCAGCAAGAAAAATTTGTGTTATCTATTACTGCTGAAAGCGTCGAGTCAACAGATGAACGCTTTACAATGGATAATCTGAGCCTCGGTGATAAATATAAACCGCTGGATGCCTGTTTTAAGAGAGCAAATGGAGATGTAATCAAGCGAGCTCGCAGCAAAGGTGAAAATACAATTTCCAATCAAACCTTGCCGCGTATCGCGTGTCAAGTGTTTGAGAAGCAGCTTGCTGCATTATCGGTTGAGGACAAGGAGAACTTTCCTGTCTGCAAATATAACCCGGACAGCGACGTAATCAGAGGTATTTATGCGAGTGTTGACGATTTCAAGAAGCACCGCAACACAATAGAGCGCCTGACATACGGCTATGACAACGGATGGCAGTTTGTTATCTATTGCTGGAATATCTTCTCTACGATTATCTTCGTTCAGGAATGTTTGAAACGTTTCGGTGAACCGGGAGATCAGTTTATTTTGACATACCGCGAAAAAGATGAGAAGGAAACCGCAGCGGCAGAAACGGAAGCTGCGGTTCAGCAAGAGCTTGTTAAACATTCCAAGGGATACCGAAATCCGTATTCTTCCATGCTGATCGAATCAAAAAACTTGATTTTCAGAGGTGCGCCCGGTACCGGAAAATCTTATCTTGCCAAAGAAATCGCTGCGGACATCATCAGCAATGGGTACTTTGACAAATACATATATCTTACTGACGAGCATAAAAAACAGGTGGAATTTGTTCAATTCCATCCAAATTATGACTATTCTGATTTTGTTGAAGGACTAAGACCGAAAATCAATGATGATGGGACAATGGGCTTTGAATTGCAGGATGGCATTTTCAAGAAGTTTGTTGCCCGTGCCAGAAAGAACTATGAGGACTCCCAAAAATCCATTGAAACCATAGAAAAGGAAGCCACGGTTCAAGAATCCATGACAGAGTTTTTCTCCGGCGTTAAGTTTGGCGTTGACACATTTAAGACGATCAATGGAAATGAATTTACCATTACCGGCGTGGATAACGGGCATATCCGTATTTCTATTCCCGGAAACGCATCTGCCAACAAACTTGATCTGAGTTTGGATGAAGTTCGGAAGATGCTGGAATCCGGGCAGAAGTTTGAAAAAATAAAGGACATCACGTCCTTTTTCGGAAAGACGTTTGCTACGCAAGGATACTCCTATGACTTTGCTATCTACAAAGCCATTAAAGCGAAGAAAAGTACAGTTACAAAAACAAAGGCAAAGCAGGAAGAACTAAGAAAATACATATTCATCATAGATGAAATCAACCGCGGCGAGATTTCAAAGATTTTCGGTGAATTGTTCTTTGCAATAGATCCCGGTTATCGCGGCAAAGCCGGAGAAATCTCCACGCAGTATTCCAATCTGCATCCTGACCCTGATGAAAAGTTCTATATTCCTGAAAATGTCTATATCATCGGCACCATGAACGATATCGACCGCTCTGTGGACAGCTTTGATTTTGCCATGCGCCGTCGCTTCCGTTTTGTGGAAATCAGAGCAGATGAGCGCCTCGAAATGCTTGCTTCACTAGGGAACGAGAAGTTAGAGGATGAAGCAATCAGAAGGATGGAAGCACTCAATAAGGCAATAGCAGAGGTAGAGGATCTGAATGAAAATTATCAGATCGGAGCAGCTTACTTCCTAAAATTGAAAACACTTGATTTCGACAAGCTTTGGACTGATTATCTGAAACCACTCTTACAGGAATACATTCAGGGAATGTACAATGAGGAAGAAATTATGAATCGGTTCGAAAAGGCGTACGGATATCAGAGCCCTGTCAAAGGAGATACGAATGAAGCAGCTCAAGATCAAGGATAACTCACTTCATAAAAAAGAGACCTTTTCTCAAATAGCGAGGCTGACAGATAAAATTGCAGATAAAACGTTGAGACAGCTTGAACGTGAAGGTGTATTTGTATTTCCCGAAACCGTAAAGGATGCTGAGGATATTACGCAAGATCAGATGATCCTCCAAAGCGTTAATGACACCTATCGATCTACCAATGTGATGGGATTTCTCGGCTACGGTGACGAGCGGCTTGTGATTGCATCCCGCTTTTCTGGAGAGAATGAGGATTATTTTTTCCAGTATCTTTTAGATAAAGTTTTTGACTTCCCGAACATCGTAGATTTGAACTCCGATGCCAATCAAGACCATCAGCTGTTCAATTTTCTGCTGTTTCTGTTTCCGTATTACCTAAAGGCAGCGATGCGGAAGGGCTTGTTCAAAAAGTATATCCGCCGCAAGTATAATGACGGAAATGTAAAAGGCACGATTGACGTCGCAAGGCATATCAAGGAGAATACCCCTTTTGTAGGAAATATTGCATACAACCAGAGAGAGTTTTCCTATGATAACAGTCTAATGGAGCTGGTACGGCATACCATAGAGTTTATCAAAAGAAAGCCTTACGGAAATAAACTTCTTGTCAAAGTTAAAGATGAGGTAAAACTCGTTATAGATGCGACTCCGGGATATGAGCCGTATGACAGGCAGAAAATCATTGAACAGAATAAAAAGAATACCGTCCGTCACGCTTATTTCAGAGAGTATCTCGCATTACAAAGGCTGTGTATCTTAATTCTCCGACACCAGAGACATAAAATCGGCACAGGATCGAGGCAGATATATGGTATTCTGTTTGACGGTGCATGGCTGTGGGAGGAATATATCTACTCGCTCATTAAAGATAACTTCTACCACCCAATGAACAAAAAAGGCGTAGACGCTCAGAAACTGTTTGATGGAAATGTCGGATTGATCTATCCTGATTTCATCAGCTGTGATAGCAATATGCGAAAGATTGCTGACGCCAAGTATAAGCCAATTGACAATATTGGCAACCGAGATTATTTACAAGTTCTTGCCTATATGTTCCGTTTTGATGCAAAGTCCGGCTATTATCTCTATCCGGAAGCGAATGGAGCTGACAATTTGAAATTACATTTGAATTGCGGTTCAACCTATGAAAAAAATGTCATGCCACGTGATGACATCAGCGTTACAAAGCTTGGACTAAAAGTTCCGACAAATGTATCAACTTATGCCGACTTTGTTATAGAAATTGAACATTGTAAAGAAAATTTCAAAAGTGAATTGTTGTCTAATTTTATATAAATTTATCATTACAATATATTTTGAATTTTTCATAACAAAAAGCGGACAGAAATCTGTCCGCTTTTTGTTATGTGTTTTTATTAAACATATAATCCTCACACCATCTATAAGGATTGTCCTCAATATATTGCCACCTTATTTGAAAATCATATTCATCACGAATTATATGATCGTAAAATCCTTTTTGCCAAATCGACTTACCGAGTCGCTTAGTTATTACACCTTTAAACTGCTTAATAATGCGAGATATCGTAGGGGCGAACTGAGTTCGCCCGCTAAATCCATCTATGAAAACAAGCAAATGAATATGGTTTGGCATAATCACATAATTTTCAACTGTCACATTTGCATATATCTTGCTTATGTTATTTATTTCTTCTTCAACCACCTTCCCTATTTTTGATAGGCGAACACAGTTCGCCCCTACGGGTATATACGATAAAATTGGGTTGCGGTTTTTAACACAAACCGTTATAAAATAAACTCCGTTTTGCGAATAATCATAATTCTTAAGTCTATTTGGCTTTCTTGTTTTGAAATTCATAATTTTATATCTTTTTCAAATTCGCCATTTTTGCCATAAGTTTTTTTGTTCCGACTTTTTGAAAGGCGATTTCAAGGAGCATATCGTTGCCCATAGGTGTTGCTCTCGACACAACGCCGTCGCCGAAAACACGGTGGCTTACGGTGTCGCCGGGCTTGAAATCAAGCTTAACCGTCGAGGCGGATTTGCTCTTTCCTACACCCGAAAAGCCTCTGTTTACAGTATTGCTGTGGCTTGAATATGAGCCCTGCTGTGCGGAACGGGCAGAGAAAGTCGAGTTATCTCTTGCCGAACCGCCCGAGCCGAAGCTTGAAAACGAGGAATGTCCGAAGAACGGATTGTCCGAAGAGCGTTCAAGCAAATCGCTCGGAATTTCGTCCAAAAACCTTGACGGTCTGTTGTAGTTTGTAGAGCCGTACATCATTCTCTGCTTTGCATCGGTTAAATAAAGCTTCTGCTTTGCTCTTGTAATTCCGACATAGCAAAGGCGGCGTTCCTCCTCGGTTTCCGCTTCGGAAAACATACTCTGCCTGCCGGGGAAAACACCCTCTTCCATACCGGGCATAAACACAACGGGAAATTCAAGTCCCTTTGCGGAGTGTAGTGTCATAAGCACAACCGCATCCGCATCCTGATTGTAGTTGTCAATATCGGTCATCAACGCAACCTCTTCAAGGAAATCGCCGAGCGTTTTTTCAGGGTCTTCCTCGAAATATCTTGTCATATTTGCGCCCAACTGATTGAGGTTTTCCATTCTATCCTCATACTTTACAGGGTCATCCTTGAGCGAACGTGCATAGCCTGTCGTTTCAAGCACTTCCGCTAAAAGCTCAGCAGGAGGAATCTCCTCAAGCCTTGATATGAAAGCATCTATCATATCTGTAAAGCTTTTTAGCTTTACAGCACTTCGCTTTAATAATTCGTAATTTTCGGCGGTTTTGAGCACCTCATAAAGCGGTACTCCGAGCGTGTCGGCAATCTGTGAAGCGTTGTTCACGGTGGTATCGCCTATTCCCCTTTTCGGAGTATTTATAATTCGCATAAGTCTTACCTTATCCGAAGTGTTATTGATTACGCTCAGGTATGCCATAGCGTCTTTGATTTCCATTCGGTCATAGAACTTGTGTCCGCCGATTATCCTGTACGGAATTGAGTTGCGCATAAGCTCCTGCTCTATCGGGCTCGACATTGCATTCATTCGGTATAAAATCGCAAAGTCGCTTAATTTACGCTTTCTTCCCCTGTCGTATTCCTCGGAAATCTTTTTAACTATGTATTTAGCCTCTCCCGTTTCATCATTTACGGTGTGGCACTCAACCTTTTCCCCTGCACCGTTGGCAGTCCAAAGATTTTTGCCCTTTCTCTCGCTGTTGTTTGAAATTACGGCGTTTGCGGCGTCAAGGATATTCTGCGTTGAACGGTAGTTCTGTTCAAGTCTGATGACAACCGCATCGGAATATCTGTTCTCAAACTGCAAAATATTTTCAATCGTTGCACCTCTGAAACGGTAAATACTCTGGTCATCATCTCCGACAACGCAAATGTTTTTATATCCGTCCGCAAGCATTGAAGTAAGCTTATACTGTGCAAAGTTCGTGTCCTGATACTCGTCAACCATAATATGACGAAATCTTCTTTGATAGTATTCGAGCACCTCGGGACAGCTCTCAAAGAGCTTGATTGTGTTTACGATAATATCGTCAAAGTCCATAGCATCAGCCTCTTTAAGCATCTGCTCGTACTTTTTATACACCTGACCGATTTTTTCAAGCCTTATGTCGCCCGAATTGTCATTGATAAACTGCTCGGGAGTTATGAGTTGATCCTTTGCACGGCTGATTTCATTGAGAATTGACTTGTGCGGCAAGAATTTATCGTCAATATCGAGAAGCCTTTGACACTCCTTGACAATACGCTTGCTGTCGTCTGTATCATAAATTGTAAAATGACTTGAAAAGCCGATTTTGTCGCCGTCACGCCTCAAAATACGCACGCAGGACGAGTGGAAGGTGCTTGCCCATATATCAAGTGCATCTTCACCTAAAATAAGCGAAAGCCTCTCTTTAAGCTCATTTGCCGCCTTATTTGTAAAGGTAATGGCGAGTATCTGCCACGGCTTCACGGCATTTACGCTCAAAAGGTCTTTTATGTCCTCATAAACGGTCTTATCCCCGTCAAGATAACGGCGCATTTTGTCAATATCCGTATCGTCGGGCGTTCTTTCAAGCCACTCGGAATTATACGCATCGCCGTATTTTATAAGGTTTGCAATCCTGTTTACAACGACCGTAGTTTTTCCCGAGCCTGCGCCTGCAAGAATTAAAAGCGGCCCTTTCGTGTTAAAGACCGCTTTCTTCTGCATATCGTTCATTCTCTTAAATTCGTTTTCGATTATCTGTCTTCTTAAAGTTAAAATTTCGCTTTTATCCATTAAAATTCTCCGATTATTTTATGAAAAGATTTCCGCCGTGCGCATCAATGGCAACCGTAAGCGGAAATGAATTAAATTCCAATTTTTTGACCGACTCGCAGCCCAAGTCCTCAAAAGCGATAACCTCACACGAAGCAATGCACTTTGAAGCAAGCGCACCTGCTCCGCCTATCGCACAAAAATACACTGCACCGTTTCTGACAATCGCATCACATACCTCTTTAGAACGAGGGCCTTTTCCGACCATTGCCGAAAGTCCCATATCAAGCATACGGGGTGCGTAAACGTCCATTCTCGACGAGGTTGTAGGGCCGCAGGAGCCTATTGCAAGCCCTTCCGGTGTGGGAGTGGGACCTGCATAGTAAACAGTTGCGCCGTCTATGTCATAGGGCGTTTTTTCGCCGTTTTTCAAAAGCTCAAATATACGCTTATGCGCGGCGTCACGGGAGGTGTAGACAGTACCGCTTAAATACACGGTGTCCCCTGCCTTGAGGTACTCCGCCGCCTTTTTGATTTCACTTGTGTTAATACGGTATTCGCTCACGGTCAGCCCTCTTTCGTGTTAAAGGGGAAGCTGTCGGGCTTGATATTCAAATCCTCATGAAAATCGGTGTGAGGCGGATACTGAATATATGTAAGACCGCTGCCGTCATTTGTTTCAAGCACTCCCGAAGCGTCGTCATCGACCTCAAACGAAACCGAAAGATCGGGCTCAAATACTGCGTCCTGTCTTATAGACAAATTCTTAGCCGTTGCCGCCATACGCTGTGCAAGGATAGAAATATTCGCCTGAAGCTCGTCCACCGACTTTGTGAAAATAGCGGAAATTTTATCGACCTCCGAAGAAAGTCTTGTGATTTCGCTTGCCTGCTTTGAAATATCCTCAGAAATCGTCTTTGAAGCGGCATGAGCCTTTTCATTAGCAGCCGCAACGAGGTTTTCGGAATACTTTCTCGCATCGAGGAACGCTGCGCCCAAGCGAGCCTGAGCCGCCTCAATTTCCCTGTTATTCCTCTCGATTACAGACTTCGCATTTGAATACTCCTCGGAAACCTTTGAAAGCGTTTCCAATCTCTCGACGATTTCGCCGTTCTGATTTTCAAGTGCGGAAATCCTCTCTGACTTCTCGGCAGTTTCCTTTTTAAGCTCCTCAAGCTGTGCGCAATCGTCAGTCAGCTCCAAAACTTTAGAGTTAAGCTCGCCGATTTTACCGTCCTTCTTCTCGACATCAGCCTTTAAGTTCTCAATTTCCTTTTTAAGCTCTTCGACATAAGAGATAACATCCTCTTTCTTAAAACCGCCGAAAACGCTTGTTCTCATAATCTTTTCTGCGTCCATATAAACACCCCTACGGATAAATTGTCATTATTATTTTTTATTTTAACAGATTTCTGAACCAAATACAACCTAAATGTGGATAATTGTCAAATAAATTGATTTTACCTTTGCTTTATGCTAAAATATGTACAAAAGGAGTGAGGATTATGTCAAACGAAAAAAATCACGGTGCCTTGAAATATATGGCTATCGTGGCAGGTGCGTTTGCGACAACATTTTACATTTCAGGTGAAATAGCATATCACTTTATGCTTTCAAGAAGAGGACTTAACGGCCCTATCGCAACCGCCGTACAGGACAAGGAAAGAAAGTCTATTCAGGAAAACGAATACAGAGCAAACCTTGAGAGAATTCTCCACGAGGGTACTGATTGGTTCGAGTCCTTCCCGAAGGAAAAGCTTGAAACCGAAAACAGAAACGGAGATATTCTCCACGCCGATTTAATTAAGCCCGAAAAGGAGAGCAATATTTATGTTCTCTGTATTCACGGCTACACCTCTGCGCCGAAATTTATGGGAATTTACGCTAAGAAGTTCCGTGAGCTCGGCTACAATGTTGTTCTTCCGAGCCTTAGAGGTCACGCTGACAGCGAAGAGGAATTTATTTCAATGGGTTGGAAAGACAGGCTTGACGTTGTCGATTGGATTAACTACATAGTCAAGGAGCATCCCGACTGTGAAATCGTTCTTCACGGCGTTTCAATGGGTGCGGCTACAACTATGATGACTCTCGGCGAGGAGCTGCCCTCAAACGTTAAGGCTGCTATCGAGGACTGCGGTTATACAAACGCTTGGGACGTTATCAAGCACAAGATGTCAAAGATGAAAATTCCGGATTTCCCGTTCCTTTACAGTGCGAACAGCATAAACAGAATGAGAGAGAATTTCAGCTTGAAAGAGGCTTCTTGCACAGAACAGCTTAAGAAATGTATCACTCCGTTGCTGTTTATTCACGGCGAGGCTGACGATTTCGTTCCTTATTCAATGCTCGACATTGTTTATGACGCTGCCGACAAGTGCGAAAAGGAAAAGCTTTCCGTTCCCGACGCACCTCACGCACGCTCTGTTTGTGCGCACCCCGATTTGTATTGGAATACAATTATTAACTTCCTTAAAAAGTACATCTAATCGGTATAATTTAATTTTAATGGCACGGTATTCATTGGCTGAGTGTTCATAAAGCCAATGAAACCGTGCCTTTATTTTGTCATAAACCGTACAACTTCCGAATATAAATTTATCGAAATACAAATTCAAGTCCTCTCAAAAGAGGGTTTTAGGAGGTACTGTTAATGGCAGAGAGAAGTATATATGCCGATATAGCAAGCAGAACTAACGGGGATATTTATATCGGTGTCGTCGGCCCCGTAAGAACGGGAAAATCGACCTTTATCAAGAAATTTATGGACACACTTGTTATCCCTAACATTGACGACCCCGCTGTCCACGACCGTGCCACAGACGAGCTTCCGCAATCTGCCGCCGGAAGAACAATTATGACGACAGAGCCGAAATTCATACCCGAAAATGCGGTTGAAATCACCCTGCCCGACAACGCCTCGCTAAAGGTCAGAATGATTGACTGCGTAGGCTATATCGTGCCGAGCTCGCTCGGATATATTGAGGGCGACAATCCGAGAATGGTAAACACGCCGTGGTTTGACCATGAAATTCCGTTTAATATGGCGGCGGAAATAGGCACTAAAAAGGTTATTACCGAGCATTCGACAATCGGGCTTGTAATCACGACAGACGGCAGTATTTCCGATATTCCGAGGGAAGAATACGAGCAGGCGGAGGAAAGGGTGGTAAACGAGCTGCGTGAACTCGACAAGCCGTTTATCGTCCTTTTGAACTGCACCTATCCGAAAAGCGAAAGTGCGTTGTCGACCGCCGCACGGCTTACGGAAAAGTACAGCGTTCCTGTCATTCCCGTGAATTGTCTTGAGCTTGACGAGGGCGAAATTAAGGAGATTTTAACGCAAATCCTCTTTGAATTTCCGATTAAGGAAATCAGCATCGACTTCCCTGCGTGGCTCATTTCCCTGCCCTCCGACCATTGGCTTCGGCAGAGCATTACGGGAGTTATCACAAAGGCAACGGAAAATCTATCTCTTGTGCGTGACGTGGGACTTCTGACGAATGATTTGAAGCAAAGCGAATATATCAACAGTGCTTCGGTTACTCGGATGAATCTCGGCGAGGGCAGTGCGTTTGTCGAGGTCAAAATGGATAACTCTCTGTTTTACAAAATCATTGCGGAGTACACGGGTCTTGAAGTGAGCGACGAGTACGAGCTGATGAAATGTATGTGCGATTTGAGCCGCACAAAAAAGGAATACGATAAAATCAAAAACGCTCTTGACGAGGTTGAAAGCACAGGCTACGGAATTATAATGCCCGACATTGACGAATTGAAGCTGCAAGAGCCGGAGATAATCAAGCAAGGCGGAAGATACGGCGTGCGGCTCTCGGCGTCCGCACCGTCAATTCATATGATAAAGGCGAACATACAGACAGAGGTTGCGCCGATTGTCGGCACGGAAAGTCAATCGGAGGAGCTTGTAAAATACCTGCTCGCAGGCTTCGAGGAGGACCCAACGAAGATTTGGGAGTCAAACATTTTCGGAAAATCGCTCAACGACCTTGTAAACGAGGGACTGCGAAGCAAGCTGTTCCATATGCCGAACGAAGCAAGAATGAAAATGCAGGAAACTCTTGAAAGGGTTATCAACGAGGGCTGTAACGGCTTAATTTGTATAATTTTGTAAAATTTAATATAAAAAAAGCGAGTGAAAGGCTGAGTGTTCATATTAACATTAAGCCAAATCACTCGCTTTTTTTGAATATTACGGTAAAATCCGTGAATAATAATTTCAAAGCAATAATAAGGAGTTGAAAAAAATGCTTGATAAAATCGCTTTGATTATTCTTGTTATCGGCGGTATAAACTGGGGCTCAATCGGCTTGTTCCGGTTTGACATAGTAAGCTGGATATGCGGAGGTCAAGACGCAGTACTTGCAAGAATTATCTACACGCTTGTTGCACTGTCGGCAATTTGGTGCATTTCCCTGCTTTTCAGAAATAATGAGCTTGTTTCCGCAGACGATAAATAACCGCCGTATGCAACAAAAAAAGACACCGTTTGAAAACGGTGTCTTTAATTATTAAATCTTATAAAAGAAGCTGATTAAACCGTCTGGCTTGCAATCTTTTCAAGAATCTTCTTTGCATCAACAATCGAAACAGCGCCGTCTTCGTTCATATCTGCAAGAACCTTCTGATAATCGTTAAGAGTCTCCATCTCAGCAATGCATCTGAGAACGAGCTGAGCGTCAGCGATAGATACCTTTGTGTCCATATTAACGTCGCCCTTTTCGTAATCAACATACTGAGCGTTCTTAATTGTAGAATCAGTATGTGTAGCAATTCTGTAGCTGATCATTGCTTCTGAGTCTGCAACGCAGTTATATGAAATGTTCATTCTCTCAATTTCGCCTGTGCCGTACACATTGTCAGCAGTTGCGCCAACAAACTTAACTGTGCAGGTGATCTCTGAATATTCAAGAGAGGTGTAAAGGAACATACCCTCAAGATCCTTAACGGTATTGCCAAGCTTTTCGATTGCTGCAAGCTTGAGAGCTTCAACAAACTTCTCATTTGTTACATAGTCGTTTGTGAGATGTGAAAGAGCCTTGTAGCCGTTACCGGCATTCTGATCTTCAAGTGTGAATTGAATAGCGCCTGTAGTCTCATCGAAGGAAGCTTCCTGGATATCAAATACGTCAAGCTGTGTTGCCTTAACAGCAAATCTTGAGTCAAGCTTTTCAGCAGCCTTCTGGTCAGCAGGAGCAATGTTAGCCGAAGTTGCGCCAACCTTCATCTGATCCTTAGCAGCAGCACCGATTGACTTATCAAGCAATTTAGCAAGCTCTGTAAGCAATTTAGCAACAGTTGAGTCAATTGCTTCAATATTAGAAGCTGCACTTGATTCATACTTACACTGAGGATCATTTACATATCCGCACTTACAATCTGCGCTTTTACAAGCTCCACCCTTGTCACAGGGATGAGTTGAAGTACAGCCTGTGCCTGCCGGGCAGCATGTGCAGCAGCCTGAAACATCCTTACATGTGCACTGCCAAATCTGATGGGGCTTATCTGCCGTACAGATGTCCTGCTTTGTCTCTTCATCCTCTGAAGTTGAGTTCTTACATGTCCACTTTTCTGTTGTGATTTTAGTTCCCAAGTTCTTGTCTATACCTGTTGTGATTTTATCAACAACGTTAAAGACTGCACCGAGTGCTACCGAAAGAACAGTGTTGCCTGCGATTGCACCCGCACTGTTAATTGAGAATGAATAATCGTCAACCTCGTTACCTTCACCATCGTAGGTCTTATCTATTGTGCAAAGTCTTGCATAATCGTAGCCCGCCTTAGTGTCTACCATATAAGCGGTGCCTTCATTGATCTTCTTTGCAAGAACAGCAAGGTCAAAGTCGTTTTCATCATCGAAATAATCTATACCGTTGTATGTTGTTCTTACTGTGAGTGAGAATACAGCGTCAAACGGCTCGGGAGCAATATGTGTAACCGAAGCAGTACCGTCAAGCTTATATGAATACTCTAATGTATCAAGTCTGCCCTCATAGAACTCTGCCTTGATTTCTATGTCAGTAATCTTGATTTTGAAATCCTTTGCCGTAAGGCCTGTGTTATGAGAGTTGAGGCTGTTAATGATAACATTATCAAGGTTTGTAGCGTTGGGATAATTCTTTGTGAGGTCAGCAAGAATTGAGTCCTCAACTCTTCCGTCGGCAACGATATCAATATCATCATATGTGAAAGTAAATGAATCGCTGCTGTTAGCTACAAAGTTCTTAACCTTAGAAGCGTCAAGCTTGAGAGCTTGAAGAGCGTCTCTGCCGATTGTAAGAGCTGCGTCAGAATTCTTCTTAACGCTTACAGCCGGCTCAACAGCGCTTACACCAAGAAGGTTAGAAAGAATTTTGCCGTAATCATAGCCCGATTCGGCATGATAGGGAGCCTTGGCATACTCAGGATAGCAAGCAGCCATAACTGCGTCAACAGCAGCCTTTCCCTCACCAAAGGTTACATCAGAAGTAAGACTTCTTCCGAATGAATAACCGGGCAAATTATGTTTTGTACCATCACCATTGTCTGCATTTGCTATGTATGCAGTCTGTTCATTGATCTTCGCAATAGCATCTGCACAAGTTATCGCAGCAGGCTCATCGGCAATAGCGATCAACGCAACTGTGATGCTTGAAATAATCATAACCATTGCAAGAAGAATCGATAAGATCTTTTTCATTTTCAAAAGCTCCTTATAAGAATTTGTATTTTCACCGCAACTCAAGGGTGAAGCCCCCTTAGGGTGCATAATTACATTTCATATAATATCACAAGATAATGCCTTTTGCAATAAGATTGTCAAAAATTTTTGATAAAAAATGATATTTTTATAGGATTATACAACAACACCCGCACCCATTTTATGTGCATTGCACAAAACAGGCTGTTTTGTTTGTAAAATCGGGAAATATGTGTTATAGTATTGTGGTTATTATTACATTATATATTACGGAGAAATTATGTTAGTTACTCTTACCGACGTTTCAAAGGGCTTCCTTGACGAAACAATACTTGAAAAAATAAATATGTCAATAAACGAGGGCGACAAAATCGGTCTTATGGGCGTAAACGGCGCAGGCAAGACGACGCTTCTCAACATCATTGCGGGCATACTCCCCTGCGACGAGGGAACGGTGTCGAAAAAGAGCAATCTCGAAATCGGCTACCTTCAGCAAAATGAGGCTCTTGACGACGACAACACTCTTGAAGAGGAAATCAAGTCCGCACTTGAACGCACATACACGGTGCGCAGGCTTATGGCTGAAATTTCCGCAAAAATGGCTTCGGCTGATGTCGGAAGCGACGGGTACAAACGGCTTGAGAGCGAATACGCAGCTCTTGACAACGAATACACGGCTCTTGACGGCTACACGGCGGATACAAGGATAAACCGTGTGCTCACGGGTCTCGGATTTCATGATTTTGACCTCAAAATGAAAACTTCAGCACTTTCGGGCGGCGAAAAAATGCGCTTCGGAATGGCTAAAATCCTGCTTCGCAACCCCGAGCTTCTGATTTTGGACGAGCCGACAAACCATCTCGATTTTTCAATGCTCGCATGGCTTGAGGACTATATAAAATCGTATAAGGGCGCAGTTTTGACGGTGTCGCACGACAGATATTTCCTTGACAATATCGTCTCAAGCATATATGAAATCGAGCAAAAGCACATTTACAAATACAAGGGCGGCTACTCGGCATTCATAAAGCAAAAGGAAGAGCGACTTCGTGTGCTTGAAAAGGAATATGACAAGCAACAGCAGGAGCTTACGGCAATGCGTGATTATGTCAGCCGCAACCTCGCCCGTTCAAGTAGCTCAAACAGCGTCGGCTCAAGGGTCAAGGCACTTGAAAAAATGGAAATTATGCAGAAGCCGAACCCACGACCAAAGGATATTCATTTCAAATTTGACTATGATATTGAGCCTCACAAAACGGTGCTTACGGTCAAGGATATGGGCGTTCATGTCGGCGACAGAGTAACGGGCAAGCAGTTATACGACAACATTTCACTCGAGGTTCTCTGTGGAGATAAAATAGCAATCGTCGGCAAAAACGGCGTCGGAAAATCGTCATTTTTGAAGGCAATTATGAAGCGCATAAGCTGTTCGGGTACTGTTCGCTTCGGCGGAAATGTCAAGGTTGCATATTTCGATCAGGAGCTTCGTGACCTCGATTTGAACGACACGGTTATCGAGGCGGTGCACAAGCAATTCCCGACCAAGACCGATTTTGAAATCCGCAGCGCACTCGGCAGGCTTTTGATTGAGGACGAGGCTGTTTTCAAAAGAGTGCGTGAGTTGTCGGGCGCAAACAGGGCGAAGGTGCAATTTTGTATTATAATGTTCAAGCGTGCAAACGTGCTTATCCTTGACGAGCCGACAAACCATCTCGATTACATTGCGAAAGAGGCTCTCGACGAGGCGTTGAAGCAGTTTACGGGCACGCTTATAACCGTTTCGCACGACAGATATTTCCTCAACACCGTGCCGACAAAGATAATTGAAATGTTCCCCGACGGGCTTAAAATATACAACGGAAAATATGATTATTATCTTGAGCACCGCAAGACCGTTCAGCCGCAAGTTACGGAAAAGCAGGATTCGGAGCAAAAGGCTACGTATATAGCCTCAAAGCTCAACAAGGCGGATGAGCGCAAGCGCAGGGCGAAAATCAACGCACTTTCAAAGGAAATTGAAGCGCTTGAAAGTGAAATCGAAGAATTAAAAGCCCTCTCGGCAACTGTGGAAATCGTAACCGACTATGTAAAGCTCGGCGAGGTCCTCGAAGAAATCAAACAAAAAGAAGCTACCCTCGAAGAAAAAGAAATCGAATGGCTCGAATTAGCGGAGTGAGAAAGGAAATATAGAAAACACCGGCTGCGTTAGGAGTTCGCAGTCGGTGTTTTCTATACTATATGGGAAAAAGGGAAATTATCGGATTTTAAGTCGTGAGAACAAGCCTCTTTTCGGCGGAAGCTCATTGTATCTGACTAAATCATTGAGCAGCTCGTCGCACGAATTATAGCGTTCTCTCGGGTTGAACTGAGTACATTTGTTTATTATATATGCCAAGCCCGACGGTATTCCGGGCTCGTTTTTCTCAATCGGATTTAATATAAAGCTTCGTTCGCAAACATTCTGCCCTGTCAAAAGACGATACATTGTAATTCCGATTGCATAAATATCAGTTCGGGGGTCGGTCTGTCCCCTGCCCCCGAACTGCTCGGGTGCCGCATACCCGTTCGTTCCAAGACAGCAGGTATCGCCTGTCTGTCCGTCCTTATAGATTCGCATAATGCCGAAGTCAATTATTCTCAGTCTGCCGCTCGGCTCTAAAATAAAATTGGCAGGCTTAACATCTCTGTAAATGTGTGCAGGCTCCAATGAATGTAAATAGCCGATAACGGTACAAATCTGACGAGTCCAATCAACAACTTTTTCAACAGATTGAGCGCCGTAACTTTCGACAATTCTTTCAAGCGTCATACCGTGTATATATTCCTGCACAACAACGGTCTTATCCTCGACGGTATAAGCCTCTGCAAGCTTTGGGATAAGCGGATGGTCAAGCTCTTTTAGCATTTGGGCTTCACACTTTGCGGATTGAATTGAAACGGGAGAATTTGAACGGGTTACCTTGACCGCCCACTTCAAATTGAGACGTGTATCTTTTGCGAGAAAAACATCAAATGTTCCGCCTCTGCCGATCTGCTCAATAATTTCATATTTATCGTTTAGAATCATACCCGATTTAATGCTGAAAACAGGGTCGCTGTTCTTTGGCATCTCTGTTCGCATCGGGAAATGTATAACTGTTCCGCTTTTTGAAATTTGACGAGCGTCAAGTGTGTCCATAGCTCTTTTGTTCACCGTTTCTTTTATTATAGATAAATAATATCGACAAATTCGGGACATTTCAATATGTTCGTTGTGAAAAGCGAAGTTTTCGTGGTATAAAGCAAAAATCTTGATTTTTTGACAAGGTGTTCACTGCCAGGATATTGTTTTTATGATTTTATAATGATAAAATGGCTTCAATGTGCATATACACTTCAAATTTAATCATATACATCGGATTTGCTGACTTTCATCAGCATTGCGGCTCCGAATTGAGAGAATTTGAAGCGATTTAATTAAAAAAGCTTGCCCGAGGGAAAAAGGCAGGCTTCGGAGGTGGGTAAATGAACATAGTAATATGTGACGACGACCGCAATTACGGCGAGCTTTTAAGTGAAAAAATCAAGCTTTGCCTGAATGATATGTTCAATTTCAATTATGAAATAATCTACAAAAGCAGCCTTGATGAGCTGTCCGAATTTCTTGAAAACGACAAGGCGGATATTTTGTTCCTTGACATAATGGTAAACGGCATAAACTCTGTTGACTGGTCGATAAACAACTTAAACGGCAACAATTTTCAGCTGATTTTTATGACGTTTTATCCTGTCGAGGCGTACAATATTTTTGAGACTAAATGCTCATATTTTCTCATTAAATCAAAGATAACCGACGAGCAGCTCAAAAACGCTCTTAAAAAGTGTATAGGCAACATAACGCAGAAAAAGGCAGATTTGCTTATCGTAAAAATCGGTGCAAAAAGCGTGACGCTGAACCTACAAGACATCGAATACATAGAGTCGCTCAACAATAACATTTCCATTTATTTCAACGAGCAGCCTCCCCTCACGCTCTATATGAAGCTGAAGGATTTTGAAAAACTGTTGCCGTTGTATTTTATGAAATGCCATAAATCTTTTATAATCAATATGAATGCCGTCACGGGCTGCGAGCCGTATGAATTTACGCTTCATCGCAGCGTGAAAATCCCGATTCCGTCAAGGAAGTACAAGGACACGGTAAAAACGTATAACGATTATATTACTAATTTATAAGGAGACGGTGTGAAAAATCACACTAATCACATTATGACACAGGTTGACTTAACTCAATTTTTTCCGTGGACGTTCATTCTGCATCTTGCAAGAAGTCTGCTGACCTTCAACGTAATAAACGCAATGCTCAAGCCTAAAAAGAGCCTTGCTTTGACATTTTTCGGCTTTGTGGGAGTTACAATGCTGTATTCCTATCTGTCGCTTGAGCTGATAGACTATAGCGTAAACATTATGGAATACCTTGCGGTTATCGGCTATTATGTAACGGTGTTTTTGCTTGCATTTTTTATGTACGGGGGCAAAACGAGCAGGAAAACGTTTTCGGTTTTCATAAGCTTTGCGGCATATTTCGTGTCCGTTATGCTCTTTACTATGATTGAGGGTCTGTTTTACGGCTTCGATCTCGGCTCGGTTTCATACAGCACCGTTACGGTTACGGACGTATTCACACAATCGATATTTATGTTCTCATTTTCGTTTGTGTTCGCTGCGCTGTTGAAATATCTTACCAACCGTAAAAAGACAAGGTCAACAGAAAGCAAGCTGTTTTTAATCTACCTTTTCCCCGTCACGCACATAATAAACGTATTGATTTTGTTTATGGCGTTCAAGATTTACAACATAAACCGCACCGAGTTTGATGCTGTTGCGCTCGATATGGGCGTGTTCGGCTTTATTTCGTTTATACTCTGCTTTGCGATTGATATTCTTATCATCTTTGCGATTGATTACATTGAAAAAGTGCAGGAGGACAACCTCAAATACGAAAAAGCCTTAATGCAAAACCAAATCGACTACAACCGTATTCGGCAGCTCAAGGAGGAAAAGACCGCAATCAGTAAAATCCGCCACGATTTTACGGGAATTATCTCCACGGCGGCAGGGTTTATCGAATTGGGCAATTACGAAAAGGCTCTGTCTATTCTCACAAATGCGGGAAGCGACATTTTCGGAAGCAATGAAAAATTCTGTCACAACGAGCTTATAAATATTATTCTCCAGCTTAAAAAGAACACCGCAAAGCAGGCAGATACAGAGCTTTCGTTCGATATAACGGAAAGCAGCAAGCTCAACATTGACGATTACGACACCTGCAGGCTTCTCAACAACCTGATTGACAACTCAATAAACGCCGCACAGCTCACAAGCGAAAGAAAGTCGTTTGTCTCGATTGTTATAGACCGAGACGAAGTGGAAGTCAAAACAAAGAACAGGTTTAACAGCACAGCAAAAAGACCGAAGCGTGACGAGTCAAAGCACGGCTTCGGTACAAAGATAATCAAGGATATTGCAAAGAAATACGGCGGTAAATATTCGGTTGAAATATCAGGCGACGAATACATCACGGTTACAACATTGAGAAATTACGGGTTATCTGCAAATTAAATTAAATATCATACAGTAGGGACAGCCCTTGCGGCTGTCCGTCAAAGGCTCCCTTGCAAAGGGAGCTGTCGTTTTTTTGGAACAAAAAAATGACTGAGGGATTTTTACAAAATCATATAAAATCAACCTCACAATCCCTCCGAGTTGCCTACGGCAACCCACCTCCCTTTACAAGGGAGGCTGAAAATGCGGCTGTCCGTAATCCGCAAGATACAGCCAAAGGCTGTTGCGAACGATACGGTGCAAACGACGACGTGACGTAGGGACAGCCCTTGCGGCTGTCCGTCAAAGGCTCCCTTGCAAAGGGAGCTGTCGTTTTTTTGGAACAAAAAAATGACTGAGGGATTTTTACAAAATCATATAAAATCAACCTTACAATCCCTCCGAGTTGCCTACGGCAACCCACCTCCC
>ERZ1035006.1023-NODE-1023-length-19895-cov-11.283165_pt1 | contig 19895 bp, 20 predicted proteins | sample MGYA00520694_ERZ1035006 | MGnify/ENA primary metagenome ERZ1035006 (study PRJEB33766, sample SAMN09781746) | gut metagenome | biome: gut microbiome | host: Homo sapiens | place: Madagascar | study: EMG produced TPA metagenomics assembly of the PRJNA485056 data... | reverse complement strand
TTTCGTAGATATCTCTTTTTGTTTAAAGGAAAATAAATGTGAAAAGACTGATCATATACATAGAAATCTGTCTGCTTGCCTGCCTTCTGACAGGCTCAGTGCGGCATGAAGAGCCGCAAAAGACAGAAATGCGGTATACACCAGAGTTTAACTGGGAAAATTACAGTATTATAACCCATGCTTTGGGAAGTCTGGACGGACTTACGTACCTGAATTCAAGGGAAAGCTTTATAAATTTTTATGACAAAGGCTGTCGTTTGTTTGAAGTTGATCTGACGAAAACCAGTGATGGTGTGTGGGTATGCCGCCACAACTGGAAAGAACCACTGGGGCAGTGGGATGGAGAAGAGAGAAAGGTCCTCTCATCAGAGGAATTTTTAAACACTCCTATTTATGGGAAATATACGCCCATGACCTTTGAAGATCTTCTAAAGCTTCTGAAGGAGTATCCAGATGCTTTTGTAATGTTGGATTCCAAGCAGTATTCTGTAAGGAATTATCAGCGAACACTGGAAGATTATGCGCAGTATCGAGAAATCGCAATCAATGCGGGGATTGAAGAAACTTTAGGGCAGATTATTCCGGAAATATACAATTCAGCTATGTTTTCCGGAACTGCACAGCTTTACAAATTTCCGTCTTATATATATTCTCTGTGGCAGGAGTACTCTGTGGAAGAGTTGAATGGCATTGCCGACTTCTGCCAGACCAGTCACATTGGAGCCGTAACCATATATCGTGATTACTGGTCAGAAGAAATACAGAAAATTTTTGACGAAAGAGAGATTTTGGTATATATTTATACCGTAAATGATAAAGAAGAAGCTGTAAATTACAGGCAAAATGGTGCAGCCGGAGTATGTACCGACATCCTGCTGGCCGAAAATCTTAAGGAATCTTGATAAAGGATCAGAACACATATGAAAATAAGAACAATGGCTGCTGTTCTGGCAGCGAAATCTGCAGGCTTTATCTGCAGGAAAATGGGACGCCAGGGAGTGACCTGGGCTGGGAAGATCGCACTTAAGATCAATCCCAACATTCTGGAGGATCTGTCTTCACAGGTAAGAGAGAAAATTTTTGTTACCTGCGGAACCAATGGAAAGACAACAACCAATAATATGCTTTGTGCAGCTCTTGAGCAAGAAGGAAGGAAAGTGGTGTGTAACCATACCGGCTCCAATATGCTAAATGGTGTTGTAGCTGCCTTTGTGCTTGCAGCAGGACCCACCGGGAAGCTAGATGCAGACTATGCCTGCATTGAAGTAGACGAAGCATCCACCCGCCATGTGTTTCCAAAAATCAAGCCAGATTATATGCTCCTTACCAATCTTTTCCGTGACCAGCTGGACCGCTACGGTGAGATAGACATCACTATGAATATCCTGGAGGAAATGATCCGCACTGTGCCGAAAATGCAGGTAATCGTAAATGCAGACGATGCGCTTTCTGCTTATCTGGCTCTTGACAGCGGAAACCCGTGCATCACTTACGGAATCAGCAAGCCGGTACAAAAAAGTGCAGCAAACGAGATTCGTGAGGGCCGTTTCTGTAAGAAATGCGGTGCAAGACTGGAGTACAGTTTTTACCATTACAGCCAGCTGGGAGACTACAAATGTCCATCCTGTGGCTTTAAAAGACCAGAGATCAGGTACGATGCCTATGATGTGAAGGTAGGCGAGCAGCTTTCCTTTGCAGTTGAAGATAAGCATCTCGTAGCCAATTATAAAGGCTTTTACAATGTGTATAATATTCTGGCTTCCTATGCAGGGCTTCGTACAGCCGGATTCTCCGGAGAGCATTTCCAGGATATGCTGAATCATTTTAATCCGGAAAATGGACGAATGGAGCAGTTCCGTATTCAGGGGACAGGAGTAACCTTGAACCTGGCTAAGAATCCGGCCGGCTTTAACCAGAATATTTCTGCAGTTATGCAGGATAAGACGCCGAAGGACATCATAATCACCATTAACGACAATGCACAGGACGGAACCGATATTTCCTGGCTTTGGGATGTGGATTTTGATCTGCTGGGAAATGAGAGCGTCCGTTCCATCACAGTAAGCGGTATCCGCTGCCAGGATATGCGTCTTCGTATGAAATATGTGGACATTCCGGCAGAGCTGGAAGCAGATGTGGAGACGGCAATCAGGAAGCGGATTTCCGATGGAACCGGAAATTTATATGTTCTTGTAAACTATACGGCACTGTTTAGCACCAGAAATATACTCAAGAAGCTGGAGGGAGAAAAGAAATGAAAATAACGATCGGACATCTCTATCCGGATCTTCTCAATCTTTATGGAGACAGAGGAAACATTCAGTGTCTGATGCGCCGCTGTCAGTGGCGGGGCATAGAGGCAGAAACCATTGCCTTTGAGCTGGGAGATAAAATAGACTTTTCCAGGCTTGACATTGTTCTGTTAGGCGGAGGCTCTGACAGAGAGCAGATGCTTGTATGTGAGAAATTAAAGGAGATACAGCCGGATTTCAAGAAATATGTGGAGGATGGCGGCGTGGTCATTGCCATCTGCGGCGGTTACCAGCTCCTTGGGAAATACTATAAAACAGATCAGGGAACGATCACTGGTCTGGATCTGGTGGATCTTTATACGGAACAGGGGGAGGGACGCCTCATCAGCAATATCGTGTTGAAAAGCGAGCTTTTTGATATGCCGGTTGTAGGCTTTGAGAACCATGGAGGAAGAACCTGCATTAATAACTGCAAACCTCTTGGAAGAGTTCTGTATGGTTCCGGAAATGATGGAAAAACAGGTTACGAGGGGGTTGTGTATAAGAACGTTATCGGAACCTATCTTCACGGTCCGTTGCTTCCAAAGAATCCGCAGCTCGCTGACTGGCTGATTGCCCATGCCCTGGAGAAGAAGTACGGTGAAAAAACAGAGCTTGCACCACTTGACGATACTGAAGAAAAAGAAGCAAATGACTATGTATACCACAGATTTGTAAAGGAAAACTAAGGGGAACGATATGGCAAAATCAGTTAATCAAAAAGGAAAAATCCTTTATCTCGAAAAAATCCTTCTGGCTACAGACGAGAAGCATACCTGTTCCATGCAGGATATTTTAAGCCAGCTTATGGAATGTGGGATAAAGGCAGAGCGCAAGAGCATTTACGATGATATGGAAGTATTAAGAGGCTTTGGAATGGATATCCGTTTCCGGCGAGGAAAACCGGGGGGATATTATCTGGCCGGGGAAAATACCAGAAGAGCAGAGAAGGAGCATCAGATGGAATTTTCCGTAAATGAGACAGGAAACATTGCCATTCAGGAAGAAGTGTCTGTGGAAGATAACAGAAGCACAGAAGCAAAAGCATATCCATGGCTGATAACGGCGGCTGCTTCTGAGAATGACAAGCCCTTGAAGCTGGTATGTGACAGCAGGAAGAAGGAAGCTGTTATGGAGGCTTTGGGAGAGTACGGACAGTACAAAGAGAAAGAGGATGGCTCTTTTGTTGCTGTTGTGCAGGTAGAAGAAACACCAGAGTTCTTCGGATGGCTTGCCAGCATGGGCCGGGCTGTGGTTCTTGCAAAGCCCAAAAAGGCAGTACAGGCCTACCGTGACTATCTGAAGGGAATCTTGAAGGAATATAAATAGAAAGGATCTTTGTATGAAAAAACAAATTGCCGGACTTCTTACAGGACTTATGCTCTGCAGTGCTTTGCTTAGTGGATGTGGCAAAAATGAAGCGACACAGGCTGCCAAGGAAAGTGTGGAAACAGAAAAAGAGGGAACAGGGGACACTGTAGAAGACGAGAAAAAATCAGACAGCAAGGATGCCAAGGGGGATTCTGACAAGGAAAAACAGGAAGAGGAGCAGGTACTGGACAAGGTGGGGGTGCTGCTTCCTGAGGAGGGTACTGACATCAACAGCACCCTGGAGCGTACAGAGCTGAAAGAAAGGCTGGAAGAGGCTGGCTATGAAGCTGCTCTTTACTTTGCCGATGAGGATGCAGATACACAGATAAGTCAGATCCGGGAGCTTCTTGGAGAGGAAAAATTAAAGGCACTGATTCTTTCACCAGTAGATCCATATTCATTAGGGGATGTTCTGGAGGAGGTTTCAAAGCAGTCCATTCCCGTATTTGCCTATGACAATCTGATCATGGACACGGACAAGATTAAGTATTTCATTACCTTTAATACCCGTGCGGTGGGAAAAGAAATTGGAAAAAACATTGTGAAGCAGGCGGAGCTGGACAAGGTCCGTGAGGCAAAGGAATCCCGTACCATCGAGTTTTTTATGGGTTCTCCGGATGATGAAGCTGCCCTGTTTTTCTATAATGGAATCCTGGAGGCACTGCAGGAATATTTGGATGATGGAACCTTGATCTGCCGTTCCCAGAAGCTTACCTTTGATGAGAATGCTGTTATGGATGAAAATCCGGATACTGCAGTGAAGGCATTTCAGGATGTTACAGAGGAGTTTTATGCGCAGGAGAAAACTCCGGATATTATCTGTACCGCTTCTGATGCCTATGCAATGGCAGTGCTGGAGGAACTGGAGAAAGAGGAGATTTATCCGGAAGACGAGAACTGGCCGCTGATTACCGGCTGTGATGCGGATGCAGATGCAGTAGAGAGCGTGGCAGAGGGAAAACTTGGATTTACCATGATGATGGACAGAAGAGATCTTGCGGAAGCCTGCATTACCTTTGTCACCACCTATTTGAAGGGGGATGATGTGGAAGTAAGCAATTATTCTCAGTATGACAATGGTAAGAAGCTGATCGGAACGGTTACCTGTGATGGGAAACTCATTGATAAGGATAATTACCAGATCCTTGTGGATAATGGATTCTATCAGGCTGAGATGATCGCTCCGGAAGCAACACCTACCCCTGAACCGGAGGAAATCAGCCCGACTCCACAGGCTTCCCTGACACCGGGAGCAACCAAAGCTCCTTCTGGTACTCCCGGACCGGAGATTACCACAGAAGAGGTGCCGGAAGTGGGAGATGAGGCAGCGGCATGACACTTTGATCTGCCAGCGGTACAGACTGTGAGAAATCTGTTTTATAAGCGGCTATAGGAGCACACTGCCTGCATAAATGAAAAGGCTGTCTTTCCTTTTGGGGGAAGACAGCCTGAAATATACTGTTTTTGCGGTATGGATCATTCACGGAAGGTAAGAGAATGATCTGTCATGGAATCTACAATGGCAAGAGATTCCAGGCGAATGCCCATATCACGGATCTTCTGTCCACCTTGCTGGAATCCTTTTTCGATAACAATACCTGCACCTTCCAGTGTAGCACCGGACTCTTTGACAATCTCGATCAGTCCAAGAAGTGCACAGCCATTAGCAAGGAAATCGTCAATGAGAAGGACATGATCCTCAGGTCCCAGGAACTTCTTGGAAAGGATAACGTCATAGACCTTCTTATGGGTGAAGGATTCAATCTTGGTGCAGTAAACTTCACCGTCAAGGTTTACGCTCTGGGATTTCTTGGCAAATACTACCGGAACATGGAAGTACTGGGCTGCAATACAGGCAATTCCAATACCGGAAGCCTCGATCGTGAGGATTTTTGTGATAGGACAGTCGGCAAAACGGGCTTTGAACTCTTTTCCAATCTCATTGATCAGGTCAATGTCCATCTGGTGGTTCAGAAAGCTATCCACCTTCAATATATTACCTGGTTTGATAACACCATCTTTTAAAATACGGTCCTTTAAAAGCTGCATGGCAAATCTCCTTTTCACATTGTTCGATTAATTTGGTAATGGAAGGAAAAAAGAGTCTTTTGTCCTTGACATCATTGTTTTTAATACTTTTATGATACGACATTATTTGAGGAAGTTCAATCGTTTTTGACAAAAAATTCAAAATGTTACGACTTAGAGTGTGCCCCCAAAATCATTCCCACAAACTGTGACGCACATCTTGCAGAAAGCCTTTTTCAAACACACTCTAGAAACCGGCACCTGGATAGTGGGAATGAACTGCACTTGGAAAATACGGAGGATTAGTGATGAAAGAATATGAAGTAATCTGGGAAATTTTTAATAAATGCCCCAGAAATCAGATGCGGGATGTTTTTGTGGAGGAGCTGGAGCTTGAGGATCCGGAGGAATATGTGAAGAATAAGTTCCGGGGAAAAGAGGTATCCTACGAAAAAACAGTGCTGGAGGACGGAACGATCCTATTCGATATCCAGACCTCCCAGATAAAGCAGAGATGCTCTTTTACAGAAATATAAGAAGAATTTTTTCTGGTGAAAAAGGTATCTTTTTCAATACATTGTTTTTGTAATAGTGCATAAACCACTGGTCTGTGTTATAATAAAAAATAACGCCGGACGCCGGAAACAGTTTGGAAAAGCATTTTGGGTAATCTGTGACACATACCTTACAGAAAGCTTTTTTAAACACATTCCAGATTATGCCGGCTTCGAAAAACAGGAGGATGAGAGGATGGAAGAAAACAAAGAAAACCACATACATGATGAGGAACAGCACGTTCACACACATGTTCTGGAAGATGGTACGACTGTCACTCATTCTCATGAGGAGCATGGCCACCACCACAGCCATGCACAGACCAAAGCAGTGCTTAACCGCCTTTCCAGAGCTATTGGACACCTGGAATCTATTAAACGTATGGTAGAGGATGGAAGGGACTGCAGTGAGGTGCTGATCCAGCTTTCCGCTGTGAAATCCGCTATCAACAATACAGGCAAGATTATTTTACAGGATCATATCGAGCACTGTATCGTAGATGCAGTAGAACACGGAGATAAGGATGCGATCAAGGAGCTGGAGCGTGCAATCGACCGCTTTATGAAATGACATCGGCGGCAGAGGAAATATAATGGATAAGGAGATCATGTAAAATGGCAAAAGAATGTGACAGCAAGACCTGCGACAAATCAAGCTGTGAAGGCTGTGCCAGCAAGAAGAATCCACAGAGTATGCAGGCTGCAATGAATGCGTCTTCCAATGTGAAGCACGTAATCGGAGTGGTAAGCGGTAAGGGCGGAGTTGGAAAATCCTTCGTAACCGCTTCCCTTGCAAACAGAATGGCAAAGAAAGGCTACAGGGTGGGAATCCTGGACGCAGACATTACAGGTCCGTCCATCCCGAAAATGTATGGCCTGAAAGGGGCCGCACAGGCAAATGACAGCGGAATTTTCCCCATGGAGACGAAAAATGGCATTAAAGTAATGTCTATCAACCTGCTTCTTCCAACAGAGGATACCCCGGTTATCTGGCGTGGACCGATCCTTGGAAATATGGTGAAACAGTTCTGGACAGATGTTATTTGGGGAGATGTAGATTACCTTTTCGTAGATATGCCGCCAGGAACAGGTGACGTTCCCCTGACTGTATTCCAGTCTCTTCCGATTGAGGGAATCGTCATCGTAACCTCTCCTCAGGATCTGGTAAGCATGATCGTGAAGAAGGCATACAACATGGCAGGAATGATGCACGTTCCCGTTCTTGGCCTTGTAGAGAACTACAGCTATGTGAAATGTCCAGACTGCGGCAAGGAGCTGAAAGTATTCGGCGAGAGCCACATTGATGAGATTGCCGCCTCCCTGAATGTTCCGGTCCTTGGCAAAATGCCGATCGACCCGGCCTATGCGGCCAAAGTGGATGAAGGCACCTTTGATGAGATCGATAATCCGTATATTGAGGCAGCAGATGGGGTTATGCCACAGTAAGGGGCTGAGAGCACTATAGAAAATCACACAAATTGTGGCGCGTATTTTACAAAAAAGATTCTGTGTAAAAACAAGATTGTAACATCCTGTTTTTACCAGAATCTTTTTCTTTTCTTTATTTCTTACTGCGGTAAGCCTCAGCCTCCCAATGGGTAATGAAATAAGTGATCTCATCTGTCATCTGAAGCGGACCGCCGAAGCTTTCTGTATAGACAGCAAGCTTGATGGCATCCTTAGCCAGAAGCTGGGCCTTGGCAGCTTTCTCCTTGTCATCTTCCATAATAAATGCACCAACGCCCTGAACCAGGATCAGTCTTGGCTCTTTATCATTTTCTGTCATAAATGCAGCCAGTGCTTCCTTTGCCTGATCAATGTTTTCAACAAATAAGGGATATGGACCGCAATATACAATGTGATCAGGGGTGAATGGCTTCAGAAGCGGTGCAGCAGCTTCCTTATTTTTTACAAAATTATCTGCTTCAGCAGCCGGTACAACCTCTACAGCATGTCCGAGCAGATGGGAAAGCTTCTGTGCAGCAGCCTCTTTTTCCGGAGTAACAGCATCGCTGATGTCAGCTGTTCGTTTTACCTGTTTTTCAAGGGTGGAGATTACGCCATCAAATAAAACACCAATCTCTTCTACGGTATTTGCAGCTACGAAAATACCGTGATTCTGAAGCAGAAGAACCTGAACATCTTTTCCAAATTCTTCTTTATAAGCGTTCATTTTCTCGTAACAGATACGTGCAAGTGTGTATCCTGGTTTACAGATATCGATCCAGAGAACCTCTTTTCCAAGAAGCTGCTCGGAAAGTGCCCTTGCACCATTGCCGCAGGTCAGACCGTTTACAAGAGTGGGATGAATATGCAGTACGTAGGTATATGCAAATAAATTGTGGAGTAATGCTTCCACGCTTGGACGCTTGGTCTTATCTGCATCTGTTACTGCAGCCATTACATCTGCAAGATAGGCAGCTTCACGCTCTGTGTCATCTCCCGGATATTCTGTTTTCATGATCTCATTGAGACGGGTGCGGCTCATCTCAACGATTTCCTCAGCCTTAATGGTGGCAAGCTGTGTACCGGAGCCCTTTACATACAGTGAGATTTCATTTTTGACAGAAGTATTTCCACCGCCTGCAAGAACGTAATCTGGATTGCTTCCGTAAGTGTTTGACATTTTTACCAAAGTTGAAAGATCCATAAAATTTAATACCTCCCATTGTTTTTTATACATCTACATTGTACATGATATGGTAATATTTCGCTATCAAAATATGCTAAAAAGAAGTAGTTATTGTGCTTTTGGGTGAAAAGTAGTCAAAAAACTTCTGGGCAGCCTGGGATAAAGGAAGGCTTTCGTGATATACAAGGGCTAATTGTCTGAGTGGAAGCTGTTGTTTCAGGCTGACCTCTATCAGGGTGGTTTCCCGTTCCCGTAAAGAATTCAGCATGTAATCCGGAACACAGGCAATTCCAAGACCAATGCGTGCCAGATCAATAAGGAGATCATTGCTGTTAAGCTCAACCTCCGGAAGCAGATTCTGTCTGTGTGCTGCAAAAAACTGATGAAGATATTCACTTGTTGTGCTTTTGGACGAAAGGGTGAGGAGAGGATACTCCATCAGTTTCTTTATTTCCAGGGCCTTTCCTTCAAGGGGAAAGAATTCCGGATTGGCAACAAAAATATCCCGGAATTCTTTTACCACCTGTACTTTTGTGTGTGCGGTAAGCCGGGAATTGGGAAGATTGCTTACGATCAGGTCCACCTGACGGTTTTCCAGAAGCTCCACGCAGCCCATGGAGGTGCTGTTTGTGACCTTGATCCGCACTCTCGGATAATCCTGATGAAACTGCTTCAGGTAGTCAATCAGAAAGTACCGGCAGATGGTATCACTTGCCCCGATCCGCAGCTGCCCCTGAAGTCTGTCTTCCTCAAGAAGCTGTGCCTCTCCCTGGGAAAGCATTTCCAGGGCTGGTTTCACATGCTGGAAAAGTATTTCTCCCTCTGGGGTAAGGGAAACCTTCTTGGTGCTTCGGAAAAACAGCTCCCGTCCCAGCTTTTTTTCCAGAGTTTTGATCCCCTGGCTTACTGCAGACTGGGAAATGAACAGCTGGCGGGAGGCTTCAGAGAAGCTTAAGGTGGTGGCAACGTAGTAAAAGCATTTGTATAATTCAAGATTGATATCCATATATATAAATCCCCCAAAATCAAACTTCGCTATGACTGATGCGTCCTGTTTATTTACAGATAGAAGTAATAGTAATAAAAAATATAAGATATATTAATTTTACTTATGATAAAACCTATGATACTATAAGAATCGAAAATGTGCAAGAATGCACTTAATTATGATTTCACATTCACGAAAGGAGTTTTCCCATGAGTAACGTAAGACGAGTATACGTAGAAAAGAAACCATCCTTTGCCGTAAAAGCCAAAGAACTGAAGCATGAGATCAGCTCTTATCTGGGCATTAAGACTGTAACAGCTGTGCGGGTTCTGATCCGCTATGATGTTGAGAATATTTCCGATGACGTATTTGAAAAAGCCTGCCATACCGTATTTGCAGAGCCTCCGGTAGATGACCTCTACCTGGAAAAATTTGATTCTGCAGATGGGGCACGTATTTTTTCCGTAGAGTTCCTGCCTGGACAATTTGACCAGAGAGCAGATTCTGCTGTTCAGTGCGTGCAGTTCCTGGATGAAAATGCACAGCCGATTATCCGCTCTGCAACAACCTATGTAATCGAAGGTGCTATCACAGAGGAAGAATTTGAAGCAATCAAGAATCACTGCATCAACCCGGTAGATTCTCGTGAAACAGGCCTTCAGAAGCCGGAGACACTGGTCACAGAATTTAAGGACCCGGAAGATGTGAAGATTTTTGACGGCTTCCGTGATATGGAAGAAGCCCCGTTAAAAGAGCTTTACAGCTCCCTGAACCTTGCTATGACATTCAAGGATTTCCTTCATATCCAGAACTATTTCAAGAACGAGGAGAAACGTGATCCGTCTATGACCGAGATCCGTGTTCTGGATACCTACTGGTCTGACCATTGCCGTCATACCACCTTCTCCACTGAGCTTACACAGGTGAAATTTGACGAGGGTGATTATAAAACTCCTATCGTGGATACCTATAACAGATATCTTTCCGACAGAGAAGTCCTCTATAAGGGACGGGACGACAAATTTGTCTGCCTGATGGATCTTGCCCTTATGGCAATGAAGAAACTGAAATCTGAAGGCAAGCTTCAGGATCAGGAAGAGTCTGACGAGATCAACGCCTGCAGTATTGTAGTGCCGGTTGATGTAAATGGAAAAGAAGAGGAATGGCTGATCAACTTCAAGAATGAGACACACAACCATCCGACAGAGATCGAGCCATTTGGTGGCGCAGCTACCTGCCTTGGCGGTGCAATCCGTGACCCGCTTTCCGGACGTACTTATGTATATCAGGCAATGCGTGTAACAGGAGCAGCAGATCCTACTGTTTCCGTAAAAGAGACTCTGAAGGGCAAGCTTCCGCAGAAGAAGCTGGTTCGTGGCGCAGCTCACGGCTACAGCTCCTACGGTAACCAGATCGGTCTTGCTACCGGTTATGTAAAAGAAATCTATCATCCGAACTACGTTGCAAAACGTATGGAAATCGGTGCAGTCATGGGTGCTGCTCCAAGACGTGCAGTTATCCGTGAGAACTCTGATCCGGGCGATATCATCATCCTTCTTGGCGGACGTACCGGACGTGACGGTATCGGTGGTGCTACCGGTTCCTCCAAAGTACATACAGAGGCTTCTATCGAGGTCTGCGGCGCTGAGGTACAGAAAGGAAATGCACCTACAGAGCGTAAGATCCAGCGTATGTTCCGTCGTGAGGAAGTCAGCTATATCATTAAGAAATGTAACGACTTCGGTGCAGGCGGTGTATCCGTAGCAATCGGAGAGCTGGCACCTGGTCTTCAGATCGACCTTGACAAAGTTCCGAAAAAATATGCAGGTCTTGACGGTACTGAGATCGCAATTTCCGAGTCCCAGGAGCGTATGGCAGTTGTTGTTGCTCCGGAAGACGTAGAGAAATTCCTTGGTTTTGCAAACGAAGAGAACCTGGAGGCAGTTCCGGTTGCAGTAGTAACAAAAGAGCCAAGACTGGTACTTTCCTGGAGAGGAAAAGAGGTTGTAAATATTTCCCGTGCATTCCTTGATACCAACGGTGCACATCAGGAGACAACTGTAGAAGTTGAGATTCCGAATAAAGAGGGCAATCTTTTCGAGGAGCGCCCGGATGTAGCCGATGTGAGAGAAAAATGGCTTTCCACACTGGCAGACTTAAATGTATGCTCCCAGAAGGGTCTTGTAGAGATGTTTGACAGCTCCATTGGTGCAGGAAGCGTTCTTATGCCTTACGGTGGTAAAAACCAGCTTACAGAGACGCAGGCAATGGTTGCCAAGGTACCGGTACAGAATGGAACCACCAATACGGTAACCATGATGAGCTATGGCTTTGATCCATACTTATCTTCCTGGAGCCCATATCACGGAGCTGCTTATGCAGTGACAGAATCTGTTGCAAGAATCGTGGCAGCAGGCGGTGATTATAAGAAGATCCGTTTCACCTTCCAGGAATATTTCCGTCGTATGACAGAGGATCCAAAGAGATGGAGCCAGCCATTTGCAGCACTTCTTGGTGCCTATGCAGCACAGATGGGATTCGGTCTTCCATCTATCGGTGGTAAGGACAGTATGTCCGGAACCTTCAATGACATTGATGTTCCGCCAACACTGGTTTCCTTCGCTGTAGACGTTGCCAAGCTTCAGGATGTGATCACACCAGAGCTGAAAAAAGCCGGAAATAAACTGGTATGGCTTCGTGCACCCAAGGATCAGTACGATTTACCGGACTATGCAGGCATTATGGAGCAGTATGAAAAGCTTCACAATGACATGCAGGCAGGCAAAGTGGTTTCTGCATATGCACTTGACCGTCACGGCATTGCCGCAGCTGTCAGCAAGATGGCATTTGGAAATGCAATGGGCGTGAAGATTGAGCACAATCTGGATCCAAGAGACTTCTTTGCACCAGGCTTCGGCGATCTGGTTCTGGAAGTTCCGGCTGAAAAGGTTGGTCAGCTTTCCATTACTTACACAGTAATCGGTGAAGTAACAGCTGATGGTAAATTCTCCTACGGAAACGCTGAGATCACTCTGGATGAGGCTTACAAGGCATGGACAGGCACTCTGGAGAAAGTATTCAAAACAACCTCCGGCGAAGAAAACGATGGACCAGTTGCCATGGCTGTAAAGACAGCAGATCCGGAAGCAACCTATGAGAATGGTGTTTACAATACTAAGAACATTTATGTTTGCAAGCATAAAGTAGCAAAACCACGTGTATTCATTCCTGTATTCCCAGGAACCAACTGCGAGTACGACAGCACTCGTGCTTTTGAACGAGCTGGAGCTGAGGTTGACGTTAAGGTATTTAAGAACTTAAGTGCAGAGGATATCTGCGATTCTGTTGAGATTTTTGAGAAATCCATTGACCAGGCACAGATGATCATGTTCCCAGGCGGTTTCTCTGCTGGTGATGAGCCAGACGGTTCTGCGAAATTCTTTGCAACTGCTTTCCAGAACGCAAAGATCAAAGAGGCAGTTATGAAGCTGTTAAATGAGAGAGATGGTCTTGCACTTGGTATCTGTAACGGATTCCAGGCGCTGATCAAGCTGGGACTTGTTCCATACGGCGAGATCTGCGGACAGAAAGAGGATTCTCCTACACTGACCTATAACACCATCGGACGTCATATCTCCAAGATGGTTTATACCAAGGTAGTGAGCAACAAGTCTCCATGGCTGCAGAAAGCGGCTCTTGGCGGCGTATACTGTAACCCGGCTTCTCACGGTGAAGGACGTTTTGTAGCAAACGATGAGTGGCTTACAAAGCTCCTTGCAAACGGACAGGTGGCTACCCAGTACGTAAATCCAAACGGAGAACTGGATCAGTCCGAAGAATCCAATATCAACGGATCTACCTATAACATTGAGGGTATCACAAGCCCGGATGGACGTGTCCTTGGTAAGATGGCACACAGCGAGCGCCGCGACAATGGTGTTGCAATCAACATCTATGGACAGCAGGATATTCAGATCTTTGAGTCTGGTGTTGAGTACTTCAAATAAATAAGTAAATAGGATTATGGGAGCTGGCATTTGTAAGTGCAGAAATTACAAATGCCAGCTTTTTCTATTATGGATGAAATATTCTCCCTGCCTTTTCCATCTAATGTATGTAAAAGGAAATACAGCAACATATTTCGTGTACTGCAGAACACAAAAAGGAGCGAAAAACCTTATGGAGAATTTGGTGAAAAAGGCAAAATCCGGAGATTCCGGTGCATTTGCACAGCTCATTCGGATGAATACTCAGAGCATGTATAAAGTAGCCTGGGCCTATCTGAAGAATGACGAAGATGTGGCAGATGCCATACAGGAAACGATTTTAAAGTGTTATGAGAAGCTTTCCACTTTAAAAAAGGATTCTTACTTCAAAACCTGGATGATTCGGATTCTGATCAATAACTGCAATGAAATGCTTCGGCACAAAGGCCGCGTTTTTCCTACGATGGAAATGGAAGAGGGAATCTTCGAGGAACCTGGCTATGTAGATTGTGAGTGGAAGGAAATCCTGGCATCCCTGGATGAGAAGTATCAGGTGGTGATGCTTTTGTATTACAGTAAATCCCTTAGCGTAAAGGAAATTGCAGCGCTTCTGGAAATCAGCCAGAATACAGTGCTTACAAGGCTCTCCAGAGCCAGAAAACAGCTTCGTGCAGAGTATGAAGGAGGATATATTCATGGATAATAAATTGTTTGATATTTTTTCGGAAGAAACAGAAGTGCCGGAATGTGTGCACAGGCGTGTAGATGAGACCTTGGAAATGATAGAGAATTCGGCAGAGTCCGATAGAGGGTATCAGAAAGAAGAAAAAACAGGAAAAGTAATAAATGGCACTGACAGAATGGGAAAAATTGGTACACGGAAAAACTGGAAGCGCAGTTTGATCTTGACATTTGCTGCAGTGATGGCATTTGGTGCCACTGTTTTTGCGGCAGAGAAGTATATAGGCATTTCCGGCTTTTTCCAGGAAGTTGGAAATAAGATGCCGGAAGAAGCCAAGGGGTTGATTGAAAAAGATCCGGTGCAGCAGGAAGATGGCAATTCCATTCTCACTTACACCGTGAAGGAAGCCCTATGTGATAAGAACAGCGTCCAGGTGGTGGTGGAAGTCACAGCGAAAGAAAGAGGCAAGTATCTTCTGGTAGGACAAGATGCCATGAATGAGGATCCTGTAAGAAATCTTGGAATTGAAAGTGACAAGACAATAGGAGAATATGCTGCGGAAAAAGGACTGATCATTGTAAAGACCGGAGTCAGCTTTGATTTCAATTCGGATCTTGGAATTGAAACAGCAGTGGTAGATTATCGAAATCTGGAAGACGATGTAGTAGATTTCTATTCTTCCGCAGTAAAGACAAAGGAGAGCAAGGATCTTACCATTTCCTGCATCGGAACTGCCACGCTTCCGGATGCTAAGTGCGTTGATGATGTGATGCGTACAAATATTACTTTCCAGCTGGAAGATAAGAGCCAGGGGAAAAGTATGACCTATGTGCCTGTGGATGGTGAAGGGATAACCGCAGATGGAAAAGTAAAGATCCTGTCCGCAGATATAGAAGAAACAGAAGTGGGAGATTATGCCACAATCCATTGTATCTTCTTAGAAGAGTCTGACAGCATTTCCCTAGACGTAACGGATTTGGATGGAAACCTGTGGCAGATCTCCGACCTTGGCGGTGGTTCAGAGGTGGCAGAGGTTGGAAAAGAAGCCACCTTTCAGATAAGCTACCAGAAAACGGACCTTGCCGACGAAATCGGAATACGGGCATATGACTGCGAAACTGATACTGCATACGAGCCGGTAAGAATGAAGCTTAAGGAATAAAAGAATCGAAAAAAGTCCCCACCCACTGCTTTTTGCAACAGAAACAGCGGGATGGGGACTTATTTGATTTCTTAAATTAAGATTATCCGAACTTTCGCATATTGCTCAGATCGGAAAAATCAATCATTTTGATTTCTTCAACGTTGCCGGTTGAACCCATTGGGCAAACGGCGTAGTTTCGCGTCTCATTTCCTATAGTAAGCTTTACCACATAATGCCATATGGACCATGATGGAGAGCCAACCGGATAATCACCAAAGCAATAATGAATATCATCAAATCCACCGACTAATTCAGCGAACTTACCGAGAATTGCCGGTGATGTGCTAGAGTCCCAACGGTAAGTTACAAAAAATGGAACATTGGGATCTGCTGCCAGATTGACTGTATGATCGTTATATTGTGTTAAATATTTAAAGCGGCCAGGTTCTCTGAGGTAGGCACTTATAGCGTCCATCTTTTCAAAAGGAGTCATATCAGCAGTTGTAGTTTTGTTAATAATGTCAATCATCCATGCGTTTTTGGCCTGTTCATAATCCAGAACATTTAATGTCACTGTATTTGCAACCGTATAACCTGATAATTAATATTCCCTGAATTCTACAGTGTTGGTTCCTGCTTCGAAAAATATCGCATATTTGATATAACCGCCTTTTACTTTCTCTAATGAAGTAGTTTCTGAGTCATTGTTTTCTAAAGGAATATCATCAAAGAAACGAGATGAACCACTTCTGTATGCGCTGGACCGCGAGTCATTTCCATTAAAAATCAAGGAAAAAGAGTTCGGATCCGGATTGTCTGTCTTTATAAAAAAAGGTTTGGGACAACCGGTGTAAATATCTGCCTTCTGTTTGTCCAGACCATAAATTTCATATGTATATTTAGCTGGTGCAGTTCCTTCTTTATCGTGTGCAGGCAGATCAGCTTTGGGAGTCGGTGTGGGTGTAGGAACCGGTGTGGATGTAGGCGTTGGTGTAGGTGTAGGGGTAGGGGTTGCACTTTGGTGGTTGCTGTTTGTCTTTCCGCTTGTTGTGCAATGGCCTGTAGAAGACCATTTGGAATAGTATTTTTTTCCTTTAACGGTCATATAAGTGCGGATTTGCAGATAATATGTAGTTCCGGCACGGAGACTATTGAGAAAAATTGTGTTGTTTTTGTTACCTTTGACTGTTATAGTTTTTGCTTTTTTTAGTTTGGAATTAGTGGCATATGAAGTGGTAAACTAATTTTGGACACAGAGGGGTCAATTTCTAGACATAAATGAGTTATAATTCAAACAAGGAATTCTCATATTTAGTCTTAATTGATTTCGTGTTTAACAGGAGGTTTACCATGAAATACACTCTAAAACAACGGTTGGATATTGGGCGCCGTATTTATGAAGGCGAACTAACAAGATTTCAAGCAGCTGAAGAGTATGGTATCAATGATAATACGGCTCGCAATTATATGTGGCTATATCGAGATACCAACCATCTTCCACCTAAAAATGCCGGAAGGAAAAGAAAAACGGATGCTTCCAAAACTCCACAACCAATCGAAGCAAAACAACCTGATTTTGAATCATATGAATCCATGACAAAGGAAGAATTAATTCAAGCTCTTATCCAGGCACGTATCACAGAGGCACGATTAAAAAAAGGTTACGAAGTGAAGGGGGATGGTGCGGTAATTCATTACAGCAGCAAGAATATCAAGTGATTCTGGAACTCTCAGGAGAGTTTCCTGTCAATCTTCTTTGTGATGCCATGGGCATCAATAGAAGCAGCTTCTATTATTGGAAGAAGATGCTCAGCAATCCAGCTCCAAGAACAAGGGCATTGATTGAAAATATCCAGTTATTCCAGGAATACCATTTAAAATATCCATCCCATGGATATAGATGGTTAAATGCTAAAATCCGTCTGGATAAAGGAATAGAGATGTCTGATCCTTATGCACATAAATGTTGCAAGGCTGCTGGTATCAAGAGTAAAGCTAAACATTATAAATACAAGAAACCTGGTGCTCCGTTTAAGATTTTTCCAAATCTTCTTATGTCAGAGATTCAGATTGATGGTCCACTTCAATGTATTGTAAGCGATATGACTGCATTTTGGGTAAAAGGTATCTATTATGAACTTACCTTATATATGGATCTTTGGAATAATGAAATCCTAAGTCATTCTCTATCATCAAAACGTGGTGATCGAATGACTTATATAAGCGGCCTGGAAAATCTCCTTGAAATAAAGAAGCAGCATCCAGAATACCAAATGATTCTTCATTCAGATCAAGGATCCGTCTATGCTTCAAAGGCATACAATGATCTTCTTCCTATGTATGTGGTAAGATCCATGTCCAGAGCTGGAACACCTACTGATAATAGTGCGATGGAATCCATCAACGGATGGATCAAAGCAGAATTATTTATGGATTTTCATGTCACAGGTGAACGACCAGTTTACGAAGAAGTGAATGAATATATTAAATTTTTCAATGAGGAGCGCCCTGCTTATGCGCTCAGTTATCTTACACCGAAACAATACCGTGAGAGGTATGCAGCATAATCTGTTCATAGATTCGAATCCGGAGGCAGATACCAGACACCACGTCAGCGGCTTGCTCTTGACATTCAGCCGGAAAGAAACGCTACAATAAATGTCCGGCGAATGACTAATTTAATCTGTTCATGAGTTCATACCGTCGGCGAAAGCCGACCAGCGTTTCCTGGAGCGATGTCAAGGGTGGCGTACGGCTTGTACAACCTTACGCTGTAACTGAATAATTTTTATAATTTTGTGTCCAAAATATGTTGACTAGTGCACATAGCGCAGCTGATAACCGCTGGTCTGGGTGGTTTGCCTTTTTACTACTACAGTTGCAGCTGCTGTTTTTGCATAGATATTCATTATCTGGGCTTTCGGCGGTAAAATAACAAACTGTTTTTTAGCAGTGCCGGTATAAGTGCCTTTTCCAATAATCTGAACCGTGTAAGTTCCTACTTTTTTGCAGCCTTTAGAGTACTTTACAATATAGTTTTTCTTTTCCTTCAAGACTTTTCCTTTATAAGTTACTCTTACTTTTGGACGCTGTACCTTTTTATTATAGGTAAGCTTTGTGGCTGATAATTTAATCTTGGTATTTTTCAGATTTACCTTTGGAGCGGCAAATACCTGGCTTGAACTGCAAAACAGAAGTAGTAAAATAATGAGGCAGAGGTGAATCTGCCGGTGTAGATGATGATTTTTTTTCATGGCTTTTTACTCCTTTTAAAATGATAAGTTTATTGGTTTTTGTAAAAATATAATTATTTATGACCAGACCGCAGCAGCCATTTCTGGTCAATCTTTTTCACCTCATTATCCGCAAACCGAATATGCAGTCTGACGGAATTGGACAGCTGTACGATTTCCTCTACAGTGCCTTCTCCGAATTTGGGATGAGTTACCACATCGTTTACCTGGAATTTTATTTCGCTATGTTTGGCACTTTTGTAGGCCTGTTCACGGCGGTAGGTGTCCCGAATGGGAACTGTCTTGTCGTGAATGGGGTTTTTCAGGGCTTTGTCATAATCGTGCTTCAGAAGGCTTTCTCCAATCCTGTAATAGGGTGTGGGTGCGGCACCCACAAGAGAACAGCAGTATTTCCAGGCGCTTCCGTGCTTCCCGGCCTGCCAGTTGTACTGGGCTGGGATTTTCATATTGTATTGCATATAATGGGCGTATTCATGTTTATAAAGATCCAGGCGATCTTCTTTGGAAAGAGGCTTCTTTACTGCATAACCAGTAAACAGCAGGGAAAAATAGAAGCTTTCCTTTTCATGAGCTGAAGCAGGTGTATAAGAGCCAAGTACAGCCTCATCGTAACCGAAACGGATGGGCACGAAAGAACCACGCAGACCGAATTTGCGGTCGAGGGTCTGGAACAAGGCGCGGATCTGAGCTTCGTGGATGGTAGTTTCATTATCAAGAAGTTTACGGATGGATGGATCAATATTCATGCAGTTACTCCTTTAAAAATTATTAACTGGAAAAATTACGTGCCAAGTTTTATGGCGTTCATGAGCAAGTAGCGAAGCGGAATTGGAATGTCCGCTTTACTGATAGACAAAAAAATAGATGCTGCAATCTGCAACATCTATAATAGCGAGAGGGGGATTCGAACCCTCGACACCGCGGGTATGAACCGCGTGCTCTAGCCAACTGAGCTATCTCGCCAT
>ERZ1035006.1022-NODE-1022-length-19906-cov-3.481991_pt1 | contig 19906 bp, 17 predicted proteins | sample MGYA00520694_ERZ1035006 | MGnify/ENA primary metagenome ERZ1035006 (study PRJEB33766, sample SAMN09781746) | gut metagenome | biome: gut microbiome | host: Homo sapiens | place: Madagascar | study: EMG produced TPA metagenomics assembly of the PRJNA485056 data... | reverse complement strand
TTCTTATCCAGCCGATAAAATTTCAACGCAATCAAAGAACTTACCCAGCCGATAATCGGTGTTCCACAAAATAGGAATATGGTTGTATAACGCAATACCGGTGTCAAGGTATCGCCAATCTGCGGAAATGTTTTATTATATCCAATCAGTAACATTACCAGTCCTACAAATGCCGTTCCCAGTGCTGCAAAGATTTTATCTACAAAGGAAAACAGTGCTCCCATCAGTCCCGGTACAAATTTACCGCTGCGGTACTGCTCATAATCGGAGCAGTCTGCAATCATCGGCACCACCATATTATTTGTAATGGACTTACAGCCATTTAACAATACAAAGAATAACATAAACCAGAAGGAAATGGCATTAAAATGTTTGAGATTAAAAGTAACCGTATTGATATTATCCTGCATCAATACCACAATCAATAGTAACTGAAAGAAAATGCCAAGTCCCGTAAATAATACCAGTGCCTTCTTCTGTCCCATCCGCTGTGCTGCCCGGATGCCAACGGTCACTACCAAAAGTGTCGGCAACGCTGCCACCACACCAATCCATCCGGCGATTCCATAATTTTCCATCATGATGCCATAAAGCATAACGCCTACTGTTGTATGGCTGTATACCGTTGCCGCAAACCGGTTGGTGCAGGCTGCCATAATCAGCATACGGATTGGCTTGTTCTGTTTTAAAATCAAGAAAAAATCCCACACCTTAATCTTCTGTGTCTGCTGATGTTCATAGCGTCCCGGCTGGTCTTTCTTCCAGATTCCGATTACCGCCAAAAGTGTTGCCAGTGCCGACAATACCACAACCCAGAATACATATTCCACATACAGCTCTTCATTGGTAAATCCACCGTATTTCGGCACCAGATAATTGGCTACAAACAAGGCACTGCCGCCGTATGCCGCCATAATGAAAATGGAATCAAAATAAGTGGACAGCGGACGTTTCTTCGGATTATTGGTAATAATCGTCTGACCAGATTTGGCAACCACAGTCTGAAAGGTGTATCCGATAATAAAAATTGCATAGATAATAATAAAATACGGAATCCGTACCCACTTTGGAATCAGATGTGTTGTTGCAAACAGGAGAACAGCACTGGCTGCCATCAGTATATTTCCAGCCACCATAAAAGGACGGAATTTTCCAAACCGTCCTTTACTCTTATCCAGCAGGAAACCAACCACAGGGTCAGTTACACCATCAAAAATATTCATTGCTGTTACCAGTGAAGAAATCAGCACAACTGAAAAGCCAGCCATGGAATTGGCATAGTATGAGATATAACCCATCAAAGCCAGATACAGATTTGCTGCTGTATTATTCATGGAAAAAAATGCAATCTGCCAGATTTTTGCATCATTATAATGAATTGTCTTTTCCTGCTCTATCTCTTCACTCATCATTCCTGCTTCTTACTTCTTCAAATAATTCTTTAATGCTACCATCTGTTCTTTTCCCTCAAGATAACCTTCTTCGTATAATTCTTCTAACCGCTTCGGGTCACTTTCGGTTCTGCCTACCCCATGGGTCGTATCCGGTGCAATTACAAAAACGCGTCCTTCTTTTTCCAACCGGAATAATTTTTGCATGGACTCATTATATTTTGCCGGACGCTCCTTCAAATCCTTTACGATATTCGGATAACGCCGATATAATGCAGAAGAAATCTTCGTTCCGCCATCCGTATGCTTCTCATAGCCACGCTCTCTTGTCAGTACGACAATTACTTTATCGCAGCCCTGCTCTAATGCCCTCTCAAATGGAACGGAGTCTGCCACACCGCCATCCAGATAATAGCGTCTGCCTACCTGCACCGGCTTGAAAAATACCGGAAGTGCACAGCTTGCTTCGATAACTGACATGCTGGAGCTGTCTCTTGGCACTTCAAGATACTCTGCTTTACCGGAATGAATGTTGGTCACTGCTGCTTCCACCTGTCCCGGAAATGCTGCAAATGTATCATAATCAAAGGGCAGTAATTTATTTGGCACTTCATCAAAGACGTAATCCAGATTATAAAAGGTCTTGCGGTTCTTATCAAATAAGAACTTAAATCCCCGATAATTGCCATCTGACATATATTTTTTTGCAAGTTCTAAGTTTCTGCCGTGCTGCTTTGACAAATAGGATAAGCCAAAGGCTATTCCTGCCGATACGCCGATAAAATAATCAGGCATTATATTTTCTTCAAGAAATGCGTCTGCCACTCCACAGGAAAAAATTGTCCTGCTGGCTCCGCCTTCAAATACCATTCCAAGTTTCATATGCAATCGCCTGCCTTATCTTTTCTTACTCTACTGTGGTTTTACAATCAGTTTGACACCACTTACTGCCACAACTTCTGCAGTAGTATCTGCTTCTATGGTAACTGCATCGTCATTGCTTCTTGCCGTCCATTCCTGTCCGTTTAATACAGCTGTTCCGGTCTCTTCGATATTGTCAATCTTCATGGTTACACGTACGGTCTTTCCGATGGCATCCTCGTAATTCGTCCGGGTCTTATGCGGGTTTAAATATTTTACTGCCCATGGTCTTGTAAAGAACAACAATACAAAAGATACCGCAAAGAATAAAATTACCTGCAGCCAGACCGGGCCTCCTACTGCTGCCACAATCAGGGCTGCCATGCTTCCGCCTGCAAACCAGATGGTTGCCAGTCCTACCGTAATAATCTCTATAATCAGTAATATTACAAAAAGTGCTAACCAGAAAATAATCATCTCCTGCTCCTCCCTTTTCTTCGTTTGCATCTATTATAGCAAAAAGTCATATATATAGGAAGTAGAACCTTCTCTTTTCCTTATGTCTTTTCCTAATCTTTACAGATTCTTCTCAAGATTATGGCGCACCCGCTTTAAAAGAGAAGATAACTCATCCGCTTCCTCTTTTGTCATTCCATCCACCAGGAGCTTCTCCATTCCAGAAAAGAAGTTCATCATTTTCAAATGCTGATGTTCCCCTTTTTTCGTCAGAAGAATCTGTTTTAATCTTGCGTCTTCTTTTAATTCTTTTCTGGTAATCAGTTCCTTTTTTTCCATGGACTGTAACATTTTGCTTGCCGTTGCCCTGGAAATCAAGAATTCCTGCTCGATGTCCTTCTGGCAGATAACCTTATCTTTATTACAATATAAAAAGCCCAGTGTCCGCCCCTGCATCGGTGCCACACCATCTCGGTGATCCGCACCATACCGGTCGCAGTACATCCCTATCATATTGTGTATGACCCGGATATCATTTCCAAGTTTTCTCTCTTCGCACATTTCATAATCCTTCTTTTCTTTTCCGAAAAATTCATTGACATATAAAAAATATTGTTATATAACAATATCTGTTAGTATGCTAACATTTATGTTATAGCATACAATTTAGAAAAAAGGAAGTGAAATTTATGTTAAAGACTTTAGCTGCCCAGATTAAAGAATTTAAGCGTGATTCCATCTTAACTCCAATCTTCATGATTCTTGAAGTTCTGATGGAAACTTTAATTCCTTTTCTGATGGCTTCCATCATTGATAATGGTGTCAACAAGGGTGACATCCATCACATCTATGTAGTCGGTGCCTTTATGGTCGTTGCTGCATGCTTCTCCCTGTTTGCCGGAATTATGGGTGGAAAATATGGTGCCCGGGCATCCACCGGATTTGCCCGTAACTTAAGGAAATCCATGTTTGAAAATATTCAGACCTTTTCCTTTGCTAACATTGATAAATACAGCACTGCAGGTCTTGTTACCCGTATGACCACCGACGTTACCAACCTGCAGAATGCTTACCAGATGATTCTCCGCATGTGTACGAGAGCACCGGCCAGTCTGATTTGTGCCATGGCAATGTCCTTCTTCATCAGTCCGAAGCTTGCCAGCGTTTATCTGATTGCCGTTATCCTCTTAGGTGGTGTGCTTGCAATCATCATCCGGTTTGCCACCAAATATTTTAATGAAGCTTTTCCAAAATATGATGACTTAAATGCAAGAGTCCAGGAAAATGTTTCCGCTATCCGTGTCGTAAAAGCCTATGTCCGTGAAGACCATGAAGCTTCTACTTTTAAGAAGGCCAGCGGAAATATTTACAAGCTCCTGGTAAAGGCTGAAAATGTTGTTGTTTTCAACGCTCCTGCCATGCAGTTTACAGTATATACCTGTATTCTTTTAATCAGCTGGCTTGGTGCAAAGATGATTGTAAACAGCAGCCTCACTACCGGTGAGCTGATGAGTCTCTTAACCTACTGCATGAATATTCTGATGAGCCTGATGATGCTCTCCATGGTATTTGTCATGATTACCATGAGTGTTGCCAGCGCCCGTCGTGTTTCTGAAGTATTAAACGAAAAGAGTAACTTAAATAACCCAAAGCATCCGGTTATGGAAGTAAAAGACGGAAGTATTACCTTCGACCATGTTACCTTCAGCTATAAAGAAGATGCGGCTGAGCCGGTTCTTTCCGATATCAATCTGTCTATTCATTCCGGTGAAACCATCGGTATCTTAGGCGGAACCGGAAGTTCCAAGTCCAGTCTGGTGAACTTAATCAGCCGTCTGTATGATGTAAATGAAGGCTCTGTCTCCGTTGGCGGCATTGATGTAAGAAAGTATGACCTTGATACCCTGCGTAATCAGGTTGCCGTTGTACTGCAGAAAAACGTGCTTTTCTCCGGTACAATTCTTGATAACCTGCGCTGGGGCGATAAGAATGCTACGGAAGAAGAATGTATCCGTGCCTGCAAATTAGCATGTGCCGATGATTTTATCAACACTTTTCCAGATAAATATAATACATACATCGAGCAGGGCGGAACCAACGTATCCGGCGGACAGAAGCAGCGTCTTTGTATTGCCCGTGCCCTCTTAAAGAAACCGAAGATTCTGATTCTGGACGACAGCACCAGTGCCGTAGATACCGCAACTGATACCAAAATCCGCAAAGCCTTTGCCGAAGAGATTCCGGGTACAACCAAGCTGATTATTGCCCAGCGAATCTCCAGTGTCCAGAGTGCTGACCGTATCATCGTCCTGGATGAAGGTAAGATTAACGGTTTTGGTACCCATGAAGAATTATTAGCAAATAATGCCATCTACCGTGATGTCTATGAATCCCAGACCGGCGGCGGTGGTGACTTTGATGAGAATGGAGGTGCTCAGTAATGGCTGAAAAAAAGAAAGTAAAGAATCCGGGCAAATTATTCTGCCGTCTGATGGCTTACATTTTCCGGAAATACGGAATTGCCTGCTTCCTGGTACTTGTCTTTATTGTATTAAGTGTTCTTGCCAACACCCAGGGAACCATGTTTATGAAAGCCCTGATTGACAGCTATATTATTCCGATTCTGAATTCACCGGATAAGGACTTTGCACCGCTGGCTGCTGCCATTCTTCGTGTTGCATGCTTTTACGGTGTGGGAGTTTTAAGTACCTTTGCTTATTCTAAGATTATGATTTATGTTACGCAGGGTACTTTAAATGATTTGCGAATCGATTTGTTTACCCATATGGAAACACTGCCGATTAAATACTTTGACACGCATGCCCACGGCGATATCATGTCTGTATACACCAATGACATTGATACCCTTCGTCAGATGATCAGCCAGAGTATTCCGCAGTTAATCAACAGTGTCATTACCATTGTCAGCGTACTGATTTACATGATTATCCTGAATATCCCACTGACTGTTCTTACTCTTGTAATGGTTGGTGTCATGCTCTTTGTCACGAAAAATCTTGCCGGAAAAAGTGGTAAATACTTTATCGCTCAGCAACGTGACCTTGGTGCAGCCAATGGTTTTATCGAAGAAATGATGGATGGTCAGAAGGTAATTAAAGTCTTCTGCCACGAAGAAGAAAGTATCGAAGCTTTTAACAAATTAAATGACCAGCTTTTCCACAGTGCTGACAATGCCAACAAATTTGCCAATATCCTAATGCCGGCAAATGCCCAGATTGGTAACATCAGTTATGTACTCTGTGCCATGGCTGGTGGTGTCCTCGCCTTAAATGGCATCGGTGGATTTACACTGGGCGGACTGGCAAGTTTCTTAACCTTTAACAAGAGCTTTAATATGCCAATCAACCAGGTCAGCCAGCAGTTAAACAGTATTGTTATGGCTATGGCAGGTTCCGAGCGAATCTTCACTCTTTTGGATGAAACACCGGAAAGCGACGAAGGTTATGTTACTCTTGTCAATGTAGAAAAAGATGGAGAAAAGCTTGTGGAGACTTCCGATACCCGAAGCGGACGCTGGGCCTGGAAACACCAGCATCAGGCAGACGGCTCCATTGACTATGTAGAGTTAAAGGGAGATGTGGTCTTCGATGATGTAGACTTTGGATATAATGATGATAAGATTGTCTTACACAATGTAAAATTATTTGCTACTCCCGGTCAGAAAATCGCTTTTGTCGGTTCTACCGGTGCCGGTAAGACTACCATTACGAACCTGATTAACCGGTTCTATGATATCCAGGACGGTAAAATCCGTTATGACGGTATCAATGTCAACAAGATTAAGAAAGCCGACTTAAGACACTCTCTTGGCATTGTATTACAGGATACCCACCTCTTTACCGCCAGCGTAATGGAAAATATCCGCTACGGTAAACTGGATGCTACCGACGAAGAAGTAATTGCTGCCGCAAAGCTTGCCAATGCGGATGCCTTTATCCGTCATCTCCCGGATGGTTACAATACCATGCTGACCGGTGATGGTGCTAACTTAAGCCAGGGACAGCGCCAGTTACTTGCCATCGCCCGTGCAGCTGTTGCCAATCCGCCGGTACTGATTCTTGACGAAGCAACCAGCTCCATCGATACCAGAACCGAGCGTATCGTTCAGGATGGTATGGATAAACTGATGGCAGGCAGAACAACCTTTGTCATTGCCCACCGTCTCTCCACTGTTAAGAACAGTGACTGTATCATGGTATTAGAGCAGGGCCGCATTATTGAACGGGGCAGCCACGACGAACTGATTGCCCAGAAGGGTAAATATTATCAGTTGTATACCGGACTGCACGGATAAACTTTCTACCTGCTGATTCTGTCATAGACGGCATCTTATTGCTTCTTAGCAACATAAAAGACACGAAGTATGTTTCAACCAACTGTTGTTTGTCTGAACATACCTCGTGTCTTCTTTCGTATTCTATGCAATGTCTGCTATACAAATGGTTTTGCCACAAATTTTCCTTTACAATATCTGGCAAGAATATTCCGGTCATTGCCATCATAGATATACTGCTCTAATTTTTCAAATGGCGTACGTGGCAGCAGACCATCCATTTCATCGGTTTCAATGACCAGTGCATCAAAATCATAGCCTTCTTCAAAGCTTCCGACTTTACCGAAAAAGCTTCCGCTCTGCTTGGTTGCAAGATACAGAGCTTCCGGAAGCTGCAGTGCTTTCTCCTCCGGATGAGAAAGCCAGTTCACTTTCGAAAGTTCTATGGAAGCTGCTACGTGACGGTTCATATCCGGTGTGTGGCTTCCTGCAATATCACTGGCAATACAGCATCTAAGACCTCTTTCCAGATTTTTCCGCAACGGCATGACGCCGCTGGAAAGATCTGCGTTGGACTGGGCACAATGGGCAAGCATCACGCCTTTTTCCTTTAAGAAATCTTTTTCTTCATCGGAAAGCCAGATAGCATGTGCCATAATCGTACGGTTACTCCGCATCAGTCCGTAAGCTTCATATACTCTGGTATAATCTTCTATGGAAGGATGCAGCTCTTTTACCCAGGCAATCTCACTCCGGTTTTCGGATAAATGGGACTGCACCGGAAGATTATATTTCTCACCTAAATCTCCCAGCCCCTGCATCAGTTTTTCTGTTGTAGCCGGAATAAAACGCGGTGTTAATATATAACTGAATTCTTTTAATTCCTCTCTGCTTCGGATGATTAACTCTTCCGTATCTGCTAAGGACTGCTCTGTATCCTCGATTAAAATGTCCGGCGAGTTGCGGTCCATATTTACTTTTCCGATATAACCGGATAAACCGGACTGTTCTGCCAGTTCCATGAATCTCCAGGTTGCATCCTTATGCAAAGTTGCAAATGCCGAAAAACGCATGGTTCCCACTGCCCATAGGCGGTTCAAAAAGAGCTTATATGCCTTTTCTGCAAATGCCACATCCTTATACTTTGCTTCTACCGGAAATGTATAGGTTTCCAGCCACGGAAGCAGTTCTTTATCAAATCCCACGCCCCGGTTGATTAACTGTGGGGCATGGATATGTACATCGTTAAATGCCGGAATGATAATGGCTTCTCCATAATCAATTACTTTTTCCTGACGGTATTCTTCCGGCAGCGTATCATAGAAGGCTTTTGCTTTGCCATTTTCAATGAGAAGATACGCCTGCTCTTTTACCACCATTTCATCAATAGATGGTGTATACAAAAAGTTTCCCTTGATTATCATTGTGCAACAACTCCTTCACTCTTCTTTACCTTCTCGGTACTCTCTTCCGGCAGAACCAGATTCAGAATGACTGCGGTAATACCACCGACTGCTGTACCACTGCTTAAGAAGTACTGAACGGTAGATGGGAACATTGCCATTACATCAGAAGAAATAACCATGCTGGAAACGGTAAATACAATGGATAATCCAATGACGAGGATTTTTTTCTGTGTCATCTTTTCACGGCTGACAATTTTTAAACCATTGGCAATCAGAATCTGACAGATGACAATGAAGATACCACTGATAACGCAACCCGGTACGGATGCAATGATTGCCATTAACTTCGGACAAAAGCCCATGATTGCAAGAATCACACCTGCTGTCATTACTACGACACGGCTGCCGATTTTTGTAATGGAAATAACACCTGCATTGGATGAATATCCGGTTAATGGAGTTCCTCCGAAAACGGAACCGACGAGGCATCCTAAACCTTCACCGATAACTGCACGGTTCAGTCTTTCATCGGTTAATGGTTCTCCGGTTACATCACTGACCGTAATCCATACACCTGTTGTTTCTATTAATACGATGAAGTAAATAAATGTCATTAAAATGCATGGAGATAATTCAAATTTCGGTAATCCAAAATGGAATACGTTTGGTACCTGGAACCATGCTGCTTCCTTTACTGCAGAGAAATCCAATGTTCCCATAAATCCGGCTACGATACAGCCTACAATCAATGCACCTACTACAGAAAAGAGGCTTAAGAATTTATGTCTGTAATTTGTTTTGTAAGAAATTAATGTAAGCATTGCTGCAAGTCCCGGAACCATATTGTTCATCAGTCCGCCATCACTGCTGATTACACCGCTGGCTGCGGTAGAGGTTAAAGAAATACCTACTATCATAATAACCAGTCCACCGATATAAGCCGGTACGCATTTATTTACAATTTTGGAAAATACCTTTGTTACACCAAGGAGACAAAGAATGATTGCTCCCGGAATCAGGCTTCCGATTAAGGTCGGCATTCCGTTGGTGGAACCAATTGCTGCAAGTGCGCTTAAGGCAACAAAGCTTGCGCCCTGTACCACCGGAAGTTTTATTCCGATTCCTGTCTGGATAATCGTTGCAATACCACAGGTAAAGAAACACATCTGAATCAGGTAACTGGTGTCTGCTCCGGATAACCCAAGCATGGCTGCAAGAAGGATTGGAAATACATACAAATCCATGGATAAAATATGCTGGAATGCAAGCAGAATTGCTTTTCCCGGCTTTACTTTTTCATTTACTCCCACAATTAAATTTGAGTTCTGGCTCATAACAATTCCTCCTGTCTTTGGCGAGCACCGCGATAACTCGCGAAAAAAAGGCGCCGCTCCTATTCGGAGACAGCGCCTTTGCCATCAATAATCATATTATTCTGTTCCATACTAGTATAAAAGAAATAAAAAAGAAAGAATACCCCATCACTTTGTTGAGAAGGAAAGTGATAAAGCTTCTTTCTTTAAGTTGTGAACATAATAGCACCGGAGTTTTTACTTGTCAAGGGCAAATTTTAATTTTATTTTATGATTCAGACTCTATTTTCGAATAAATTTATCATCCCCTGATGGCATCTCATCATCCGACACATAACGTTCTACTCTCATATGAAGATCGTATTTATCCCGCAATGCTGCAATGGTCTGCATCATCGGAGAAGCATGGTGCACATCCAGTGCCTGCTGGCTCTCCCAGCTGTCTATCAGAAGTACTGTTTCCTTATCCTGCAGCGGCTGAAAATATTCATATCTTAAATTGCCCTCTTCCCGGCGGATTGCATCTGCTGTTCCGCTGTTTTCCATCTCCTGAACAAATTTTAATGTATTTCCATTTTCACCGGTGTAATAAAGATTTACTGTTATGCTCATATACGTCTCCCTCCTGATAATATCTCCATTTTATAAATGTAATATTGCAGTTACATTATTTCTAGTCATAAAATTGTAGTTACAAAGTCTTTAAGAAATGAATCATCAGTTTCTTTAATCCCTGTTGCTCTGTTGCAAGTATTACATTCATCAGATTTGCTTCTAACATTCGTTTCATTTTCTTCTTTAATTTCATATGCGTCTCTCCTTTTTTTGAACGGAGCCCGGAATTTATTTTCCGGGCTCCAACATGCTATAAATGCAAGGGACATATGGCGATGTCTTCCTTACAGCCCAAGAATAGCACGTTTTCTGTTCTCTGCAACAAGTGTGACGGATTTTGAATGATTGTTTCAAAAGAATCGGCTCTTATGAATGAAATCTTGAAATTTTGTTTCATTTTATTGCTACGATTTTTCTGCATAACACAGGTTCTTTGCACCAATCTCATAATATTGCTTGCTCAGTTTTATATTTTCATCATAACCGGCAGAAAATTCCATTGCAAACATAACATCCAGAAGGTATTTTGTTGCTGCGGAAAATGCCACTGTCCACAGTCCTTCCATCCGGATACTTCCACACTCTGTCAGTGTTCTTGGTGTCAGCAGAACCTCATCCGCATATGCTTTCATCCTGCTTTTGCCCTGGGATGTAATCAGAATAGTTTTTGCTTTCGCCCGATGTAAATCCCTTACCAGTTCCACCAGCTTCTTATTATTTCCGGTATGACTAATCATGATGGACAGATGATTTTCATTATTCTGTAATGCCATCATCCTTTGTATATTATCTTCCGCATAAGTATTTGCCACCTTATCGCAATGGAAGAACTGGCTGCAGCCGTAGCGTGCCAGATGAATGTTCATATCAAAAGCATAGAAATCAATATATTTCGCTTCATGAACCATTTTTCCAACCCGCGCCATCTGGTCTATGGTAAGAAGACGCTTTGTCTTTTCAACGGCAAGGGTGTCAATGTCCGCAATCTTATTCATAATGGTCATGACATTTTCCTGCTGCTGTATTACAAAATGCTCTGTAGACGTCTCCTGTCCACCCTCCGTACTCTGCAATTCACTTAGGAAACGCAGCCGGAATTCTCCATAATCCTGACAGCCGATTTTCCTGCAAAAGCGGCTTACGGCAGCAGTACTGCTATAAGAAACTTCCCCTAACTGCTTTGCTGTCATGGAAATGACAGCCTCCGGATGCTCCATCAGATAATCACGAATATTTCTTTCCCGTTCGGTCAAGTCCTCCCGCTCCTGCATCTGTCGGATAATTTCCATTTACCATTCTCCTTTTTACGCATTGAATTCATCTAAAATCGCATACAATTCTTCAGCACTAGCTGCCAGATGTGTTGCTCCATGCTCCTTTAAAAATGGAACATCCCGGAATCCCCAGGTCACACTGATGCATGGCATACCGGAATTTGCTGCTGTTGCAATGTCCACATCAGAATCACCTACATAGACTGCTTCTTCGCTGCTGCTTCCAAGCTCCTTTAACGCCTGCATAACAGTGTCAGGTGCCGGTTTCTTACGAATGCCTTCTTTTTCACCAATGGCAACTTCAATCTTTCCCTTAAAATAAATCTGCTGTAATTCCTTTACTGCAAAATCCGCTTTGTTTGAAACAATCGCAAGACGATAGCCCTGCCCCTTTAAGGAAGTAATCAGTTCTTCCACCCCTGGATAAAGACAGGTGGTATCATTACAATGCTCACCATAATATTCTTTAAAAGCTGCAAATACATGCTCAAATTCCGGATTTTCCTCTCCGCCCTCTAACGCACGCTCAATCAGCTTGCGGATGCCATTTCCGACGAATTTCCGGACATCCTCCATACTGTGCTGTGGCTGTCCATATTTTTCCAATGCATCATTGGTTGCATCAGTCAAATCCTTTAATGTGTTTAATAAGGTTCCATCCAAGTCAAAGATAACAGTGTTATATTTTTTCATCCTTCTTCTGCCTTTCTGTCACTTTCCCCGCCACATAATTAGCATGCAGCAAATGTGAATCATGCGCTGACATTGCTCACGAGAAGCTGTCCTCTTGTAGCCATATGATTTCTGCCGCATTTTCTTTCCCAGACTCCGTGCACATGCAGATGTGGTAATCCGGTATCTCCTGATACTCTCTGAAGCTTACCGGCTGCAGGATGCCTTCCCGGTAAAGTGCTATGCCCTCTTTCTTCGGATAAGATGCGATGCCATCCTCCCTCTTGTGAACTGCGATGTTCTTTAATGGAAAGGTAATTCCTTCGCCACTCCATTTTACATAGCTTTCCTTGGCTGTCCAGAGGCGTACAAATGCCATTTCTTTATCCGGCTGGCTCTGTATCCATGCCTGCTCGTCCTTTGTACAGCACTTGTCCAAAAGCACCTGCTTTAATGTTCTCCGGTGCTCGATGTCAATTCCAACCGGTGCATCTGAAAATACTGCTACTGCATAGTTTCCCGTGTGAGACAGATTAAAATGCAGTCCCTCACAGTCTGCCACCTGCGGCTTACCATGGGTTCCCGTTGTAAGCTGACAGGCATCTAAATCTATGCCATTTTCCCGTAACCCATAGGAAAGCAGGATGCCTGCCGCAAGACTCCGCAGTCTGTCCTCTTCTTTTTTTATTTTATTTACCTTCTCCCAACGTGTGGGAAGCAATTTTATTTGTTCTTTATATTCCGGATGCTCTTTTAACAGCCGGATATCCATTCCATATATGCTCCACATATGCACATCATAGCACAAATCCAAAAAGTTCTCCACATTCTGTTACAAAAAAGAATGTGCCTTAGTACATTCTCGCGGAGCGTTTTTTACTTTGCAGGAAAGCAATTTCCTGTAAAGTAAAAAATCCCCTGGCAAAATGCTCCTCTTCCCATAAGAAACATTTTGCCCGGGGTTTCACTTTTAAACTATGTAATTAGTTCTGATTGATAGTCTCATTTAAGATTCCAGTAATCTCTTTCATGGACTTTTCAAACTCTTCATCATTATTGTTATTGAAAATCAGTAAATCATCTTTTACATTCGGATCATGCAGATCTTCCGGAATCTCAAAGTTACAGGATGCAATATATTCATCCCAGTGCTCTAACTTCCAGTCATCACGGTCAGATGCTCTGGTAATCATTCTTTCGTGAACGATTTCCGGATCTGTCTGTACCCAGATAGTTACTAATGTAGCATCTTTCTTTGCCAGCTGGGCCTTCAGTCCTTTGATATATTCCATGTCACGGATTTCTCTTGTAAATGGTGCATTGATAAGAACCAAATCCTCATACTCTAATGCCTCCAGTGCCAGATTTACGACACATTCATATTCGTAATCACGAATGTTCTTCTCAAAGAAATCACTGCTTCTATTATATGGCTGTCCAGCCACTACAAAAATCTGTTTGGATAATGTAATTAATGTATCCTTATCCAGATATACAATATGATTTAATCTCTTTGCCAGTTCTTTTGAAATATATGTTTTCCCGCAAGCTGGCGGCGATGTTACGATAATCAGTTTCTTGCTCATTTCTACTTCTTCCTCCGTATTGCCTGTTCATTTTTCCCTCTATTATAAAACAGGTTTTCCGATAGAACAAGGGGGTTTTTTTACTTTTTTTCCTATTTTTTCGTAAATATGCAATATTTTTAAAAATAATAACAGCCGTTTATCTTAGAATTTCTCCGTTGCTTTCGATTACTTTCTTGTACCAGTAGAAGGATTTCTTTTTCGTTCTCTTCAAGGTTCCTCTTCCTTCATTATCTTTATCTACATAGATAAAGCCGTATCGTTTCTTCATTTCTCCGGTGGAGGCACTTACCAGATCAATACAGCCCCAGGTGGTATAGCCCAGTAAGTCTACACCATCCTCTTCCACGGCAGCCATCATTGCCCTGATATGCTCGCTGAGATATGCTATCCGGTAATCATCTTCCACATAGCCGTTTTCATCCGGCTTATCTGCTGTACCAAGTCCGTTTTCTACGATAAATAATGGCTTCTGGTAACGGTCATAAAGTGTGTTCATGGTAATGCGAAGTCCCAGTGGGTCAATCTGCCATCCCCAGTCACTTGCCTTAAGATACGGGTTCTTCACAGACGCAAATACATTGCCATCGGTGGTATCGATATTTTCATCGGCACTGGCACATCTGGATGCATAATAGGAAAAAGAAATGAAATCTACGGTATTTTCCTTTAAGACCTTTTTATCTTCTTCTGTAATATCCAGTGTAATCTTTTCCCGTTCAAAAAATTTCTTTGCATAGGACGGATATTCGCCCCGCGCCTGCACATCAATAAAGAAATAGTTTTCCCGGTCTGCCTGCTGCGCCTTCCACACATCCTTTGGATTGCAGGAATAAGGATAAGTCTGTCCTGCTGCTAACATACAGCCAATCTGATTCTCCGGGTCAATGGCATGTCCAATCTTTGTTGCCTCTGCAGATGCCACAAGCTCATGGTGGGCTGCAAGATATTTTGCTTCTGTTTCATTCTCGCCTTCTTCAAAGCTCAGTCCCGCACCCATAAACGGAAGATGTAAAATCATGTTGATTTCATTAAAAGTAATCCAGTATTTTACCAGACCCTTATATCGGGTAAAGAGAACGGTAACAAGATTTTTATAGAACTCAATTAATTTTCGGTTCTTCCAACCACCATAGGCTTCTATGAGATGAATCGGGCAGTCAAAATGTGTAATGGTCACCAACGGCTCGATGCCATATTTATGGCACTCCCGAAAGACATCCTCGTAAAATTTAAGTCCTTCTTCGTTTGGCTCTGCCTCATCCCCTTTGGGAAAAATCCTGCTCCATGCAATGGACAGACGGAAAGTCTTAAATCCCATCTCACCAAACAATGCAATATCTTCTTTATAATGATGATAAAAATCAATGGCTTCCATTCCCGGATAAAGATGCTCTGCATCCGGAGCAAACTTTACGCCGTGTCCTGACATCACCCGGAAACGGTCTTTTCCTGCCGGACAGATATCTACATTGGCAAGTCCTCTGCCACCTTCGTTATAAGCTCCTTCGCACTGATTGGCGGCAGTTGCTCCGCCCCATAAAAAATCTTTTCTTAATCCTGTCATGTTCTCCCTCCTGTTTTTCTCTATAAAAGCTGCCACCGGCAACTTCTTACGGATGCCTGGCAACCTATCGAACCTGCCACCGACAGCTTCTTACAAATGCCTGGCAATTTAAGCCCGGCTGAAATCAGCCAGGCTTACGTTATGATAGTTTCAATAAATCTGAAAATGTATGAATACTGTAATCTGTTCTTGCATCCTTTGCGGCTTCACCAATGCCAACCGCTGTCATTCCTGCGGCTTTTGCTGCCTGGATTCCCGCAGAAGCATCCTCTACAACATAACATACTTTCGGGTCTTCCTGCAAGAATTCTGCTGCCTTTAAGAATACCTCCGGGTCCGGTTTGGAATGGGAAATATTAGTTCCATCGGAAATGGCATCAAACATTTGTGTAAGCCCTGTCTTTTCTAAGATATATTTCGCATTCTTACTGGAAGAACCGATGGCAAGACGATAACCTCTTTCTTTAAGTTCCCGCAGGGTATCCCTTACTTCATCTGAAACATCCTTTTTGCTCATGCTTCCTAAAAGCTCCCGGTAGCGGTTATTTTTCATTTCCATCAAATGCTTTTTTTCTTCTTCGGAAAGTGCCTTTCCTTCATATCGTTCCAGTATAATTTCAAGGCTTTCCCGTCTGCTTACACCGCGCAGACGGTTGTTAATGTTTTCATCAAAATAGATTCCCATGCTGTCTGCCATTTCTTTCCATGCCAGATAATGAAACCGGTCAGTAAAAACAATTACGCCATCTAAATCAAAGATTAATGCTTTCATCTTTTTCCTCTTATCCCTGTACTTTTATATGGTTCTTGTCTGTCTCTGATAGCAGAACGGGTCTACCGGATTCTTTCCCTTAAAGGATGACTCACCATTTAATTTCTTTACCAGCATTTCAACGTTAAATTCATTGGCTGTATATGCATTGATAAAGGTCTCTATCATCGGCACATCCTGCATATGATACGGATTGGCAATTGAGATAAACATGGTCGGAATCTCATGGACAAACCATGGTGCATCATATCCGATTGGTGGTCTCCAGTTGATTCTTACGGTAGTCTGGTTGCTGGCTGTCTTGATATTTGCAAAATAGATTACAAGGTCATACTTTGTGCTTAATTCATCGGTAGAACCGGACATCAGTAATTCGCCCTGTTCTTTTTCCTCAAACCGTTCTACATCATAGCCGGCTTCCCGCATTTTCTCAATAAAAAGATCTCCCACCGCCGGTTTTCCGCTGGCACTGATAGCATCTCCTAATACGATGGTCAGTACTTTCTTATATTTATCCGTAGAAAGTGGCAGAAGATTCTGCTCATCCTTTACCAGTGTAATTGCTTTATCGGATACCTGATATGCCATGTCAATATGCTTTTTACAACGCAAAATATCAAGGGCAGACTCATCCGGAATCAGGGTATGCGATTTCTGTTTTTCATGCAGCTTCAAAGATGCCTTAGTTGCCAAAATATAAGTAACCGCCTCATTCAGACGTTCTTCTGAAATTATGCCACTCTTAACTGCCTCTAAAACAGTCTCGTAATCCTCTTTCAGATTCTTCGTAAATAAAAGCATATCGCAGCCTGCATTGATGGATTTCGGAAGCAGCTCCTTACGTCTTCCGGCACAGCCAAAACCTACCATATTGGTGGCATCTGTGGTAATCATTCCGTTGAAGCCAAGCTTTCCTCTTAATAAGCCCTGCAATAATTCTTTGGACAAAGATGCCGGCATGATTTCCTTATCGGTCAGTTCCGGATTCAGTTCTTTCTCATAAGCAGGTTGTGCAATATGTCCTGCCATAATGGTCTTTACGCCATTTTCAATAACCGCATGGTAAACTTCACCATAAGTTGCATCCCACTCTTTCGTGCTGAGTGCATTGATGGTGGTAAGCAGATGCTGATCTCTGCTGTCTACTCCATCTCCCGGGAAATGTTTTGCAGCGGCTGCCACACCATGGCTCTGGCATGCTTCAATATACTGCACTGCCATTGCTTTTACACGGTCCTTATCATTTCCAAAGGTTCTGACATTGGTAATCGGATTTTCGAAATTCATATCAATGTCAACCACCGGAGCAAACGACCAGTTCACACCAACTGCTGCTCCTTCTGCACCAGATATATCGCCCAGATTATATGCTTCCTTCACATCTCCGGTTGCTGCCACCTGAATCTCTCTCCCAAAAAAGGTTCCTGCATTTCCAATTCCGTCTCCGCCGGACTCTAAATTCGCTGCTAAAAGAAGTGGAATTTTACTGTTCTCCTGCAGGAATTTGTGGGTATCATAAATCACCTTTTTTGCAGAAGGGCGGTACATGACCGCCCCCGGATGATAAGTTGTAAGAATTTCTTTCAGTTCCTTTGGGTCATTCGTATTTCCATGAAGGCAGAAAAGCTGGCCTGCTTTCTCTTCCAGTGTCATAGCATCTCTTGTGGACTCTACCCACTGAATATCTTCTTCACTTAAATAGAATGGTTTTTCTTTCATTCTTATCATATTGACTTTTCTCCTTTTTCGATACATTTACCGCATGGTCTCACTCAATTACCAGCAAATTCTCCTGTGCCTTTACTGCTCCCTCTGCTGCCTTTCTCATGTCTTTAAATGCATCCATATTGGTAACGATAACCGGTGTTGTTACATCATATCCGGCTTCTTTGATTGCAGCCAAATCAAATCTGATTAATGGCTGTCCTGCGGTTACCTTTTCATTATTGGTTACTAATTTTTCAAAATATTTTCCGTTCAGTTTTACGGTATCCAGTCCGATGTGGATTAACATTTCCACGCCGTCCTCGGAGGTAAGTCCTACTGCATGTCCGGTATCAAATACCATGGTTACGGTTCCGTCAAATGGTGCTACCACGCATCCTTCTTCCGGAACAATTGCTACACCTTTACCAAGTGCTTCAGATGCAAATGCTTCATCCTTTACTTCACTGAGTGGAATTACTTTTCCTGTAGCAGGGCTTGTTACAATTTTTTCACCCTCTGCTGCTTTTACTTCAATTTTCTTTGCTTCGTTATCTTCTTTCTTATCTTTGTATACAAGCATCGTTGCGACGAAGGATAAAATCATTGCTCCGACAACTGCGATAATACTCCATACCAGACTTGCGCTCTTTCCGCTTGGGTCAATGTAACAGGTGAAGCAGAAGATTCCCTGTCCACCCATGTTAAAGTAACGGGTTCCACCTACGACTGCCACTGCTCCGGCGATTCCGGATGCAATACAGCTGATGATAAATGGTTTCTTCAATGGTAATGTCACACCATAAATTGCCGGCTCTGTAATACCGAAGATTCCGGAAAACAGTGCGGAAATAGAGGTTGTACGAAGATTTTTGTCTTTTGTTTTCATAATAATTGCTGCAAGAACTGCAATCTGTGTAAAGCATCCTGCACAGGTTGCTGCAAAAATGTAATCATAACCTAATGTTGCAAGGTTGTTTAATACGATTGGGAATAATCCGTTGTGTACACCAAAGATAACGAATACCTGCCAGAAGCCACCAATAAACAGACCAAATAATGCCGGGCTGATATTGAAAATTGCATTGGTAAGCCATGCAAGGATATTAGAAATCCAGGTTGCCAGTGGTCCGATTACAAGGAAGGTTAACGGTGCTGTTATCAGTAATGTAATCAATGGTACCAGGAAGGATTTTACAACTGCCGGTGAAATCTTCTTTGCAAATTTTTCTACTTTAGATGCAAACCATACGGATAAAATAATCGGAATAACGGTAGAGGAATAGTTGCTTAATAATACCGGAATTCCAAGGAATTTCGTATATACGGCTGATTCAAAAATAGTTCCCGGAAGAATGGTTGTAATTGGATCTCCGCTCATCAGGTAAATAATATTTGGATAAATTAAAATGGTTCCAAGCGCAATACCTGTAATTTCACTGCATTTGAATTTCTTTGCTGCGGTATAACCAAGAATTACCGGGAAGAAATAGAAGATACAGTCACCGATTGCATACAGGATCTGATAAGTTCCGCTGTCTGTTGACAGTACGCCTAATGTGGTAAACAGTACCAGTAAACCTTTTACGATACCACAGGCACACAGTAAACCGATTGCCGGAAGAAAGATTCCGGAGAATACATCTAAGATACTTGTCTTCTGGTCTCCATCCTCGGATACCTGTGTATTTAAATGCGCTACATCCATTACTGCTTCATAAACATCCGGCACATGTGTTCCGATTACTACCTGGAACTGTCCGCCGCTCTTTACGATGTTTACAATTCCATCTGTTTTCTTTAACATTTCTTCATTTGCCTTGCTCTCATTTTTTAAGACAAACCGAAGTCTTGTAAAACAATGTGTCAATGATTTAATGTTGCCTTTGCCCCCCACATTTTGAACAATTATTCTGGCTAAGCCGTCATATTTATTCGCCATAATAAAGCCCTCGCTTTCTTTTTTTGATAAATTCATCATATTTGATATTTGCC
>ERZ1035006.1020-NODE-1020-length-19925-cov-9.379114_pt1 | contig 19925 bp, 19 predicted proteins | sample MGYA00520694_ERZ1035006 | MGnify/ENA primary metagenome ERZ1035006 (study PRJEB33766, sample SAMN09781746) | gut metagenome | biome: gut microbiome | host: Homo sapiens | place: Madagascar | study: EMG produced TPA metagenomics assembly of the PRJNA485056 data... | reverse complement strand
TTCTATGTTTTTTGTGAATTTATAATTTATCACACCATTTAATATAAGCACTTTAATATATTAGAACACCTTCTTAAATGCTATATTAGTTACCTGTATATCATCCAGAGCTGTCCTCTGTATGTTCTCTATATTCTGTGTACCATCCGACTTATTATTATAAGCTGAAATATTTTGTGTACCATCTGTATTATATATATCCTCTGATATATCGCTGGAAACCGCAATATTTTGTACAGCATCGGCATCCTCTGGTGCATCGACAAAAGCCTCATCTTCCCTGTCACTTTCACCCCTGACTATAAGAATATGCCTTACCTCTTTTCCCTTGAAGCTCTCCTCAAGTATTCCATCAAGAAATGTTTCACTATGCATATTATCGCCGCCTACCACGTACTCATCTCTCTGACAGAGATTTACAAAAAATGCATAGTAATCTGCATTTTTAAGTATCGCATCACCATAGGCACGGCGCATATAACCACTAAATGTATCGAGTGTGAGCATGTCCGATTTTTTCAAACATACCTTATCAATGCACATAAGAAGGTTATTCATAACAAATGTATAATTATGCTTTATTCTCTCATCAACAGCCTCATCCTCATACACTATATGCTTAAGCTCATTTTTATTTACATACTCTTTCTTTTCGTATCTTTCAGGCTTAACCATAAGTGCCTCATCTATTTTTTTAATGTCAAGCGTTTTTCTTATATTAATCTTAAGAAGCGGGTCTATAAGATACTTAAGCGCATCCGCGTTGTCTTTTCGTATCATATCTGAAAGTGCTGTTGCAAAGTCCATATGCGGACGGAGTCTTGCAAGCTTTGCCCTTCTTACCGCTTCATCAGTGGTATTCTGCATCTGCGTACAGTCACGAAGAAGCTGTGCATGCTTGTTCATGGCTATCTTTAACTGGTCTTCAAGATGATGTATCTCCTTCATAGTTCTGTAATAGCTGTCTGTACCTGACGGAGAACCCTCAAGCCTTGATATTGCCTTATCTATAAGCTCTTTATTCTTCCTAAAAAGCTTCTCCTCGTCATTAAACCACTTCATTCCTGTATTTACAAAGTCTTCATATGCCTCAACACCAGCGCATACATCCTGTGCAAGTGTTTCCATGACCTCAGTCTTACGAAGCCGTAGCCTTCCAACCTCTTCATTAATACGCTCAACAACCTCAACACCACCTCTGAAGTTATTGGAATTAATCATCTTTTCAAGAAGAAGCTGCGATACATTTATTCTGCTCTCATCCTTTATCTCCTTCGTATCAAGATAGAATTCAACCGCATCTGCGCTTATCGAATACCACACCATATCCTCTCTTATTGTGCTTTCGACAAGCTTCATTCTTGACACTCTTTTCTTATGCTCAACCGGGTCATAATACTTAAACTCAAATGGTCTGCCATCATTTTTTATCTTATCAAATACATAGTCTGCCACTTCTACATACTCTTCATCAGACAGCACCAGACCAAAGTCCCTTTTTACAAGCATTTTAAAGAAATCGAGGTATTCCTTATAAGTAACGTCCTTTTCCCTGAAGTTATTTTCTTCAATAAAAAAACGCAGAACTGCCATAAGAATATACCCCATATCGAGCGCACTATACTTTCCGTCCTTATACTGTTCAAAGGATACGTCCATAAGCCTGAAAAATGGATAATACTTTTTCAGATTAATCATTCTCTCCCTATGGTCTGTGATTATCTCTCCTATCATACTATCTGCCATAATATTCCTCATTCTTAAGTAACTGTTTTATGTATTGTTGTGCTTTACATATTATACAAATGCATTATACCAAAAATGTATATTTTTTAATATACTGCTTGATAAATATGTACTATTTATATATCTTATATCAATTCTGCTTTTATAATTTTATATTTTCCTGTCCGCTGTCTGACAGCACATTTCCTGTATGCCCTGACAAATCCACTTTGATAATTTTAGATTTTCCTATGCGACATCTGACAGCACATTTATCGTGCGCCCTTACAAAATCTGCCTTTACAATCTTATACTTTCCTATCACTGTCTGTCCGCTTATAATTCAACTCTGCCGTCCAATGCCCTCAAGAGCGTAACTTCATCTATATACTCAAGGTCACCGCCTACAGGAACGCCGCTTGCTATTCTTGTAACCTTAATTCCTGCCTGCTTTATCATCTTGCTTATATACATAGCTGTTGTTTCACCTTCAAGATTGGAATTAGTCGCTATAATAACCTCATCTACGTCCTTCTGGAGTCTTTTCATAAGCTCTGCAAGCTTAATATCCGATGGACCTATTCCAAGCATAGGGCTTATCGCACCGTGGAGTACATGATATACACCTTCATACTTGCCTGTTTTTTCATAAGCCGCCATATCCCTTGTATGTTCAACAACCATAATCTGCTTATGATTTCTGGCAGGATTTTTACATATCGGACACAGCTCATCATCTGTGAGTGTAAAACATTCCTTACAGTAGTGGACATTTTCCTTGGCACTTATCATGGCATCGGCTATTGACTGTACCTCTTCCTTAGGCATATTTATAATGTGAAATGCCAGGCGCTGGGCGCTTTTAGCCCCAACCCCTGGTAATCTTGACAACTGTTCTATTAACTTATTAATATGACCGCTGTATATGTCCATTAGAAAAGGCCTCCGCCAAGTCCTGAAAGACCGCCTGTTATCTTAGACATAGATGCCTGTGACTCCTCCTCGCACTTACGAAGAGCTTCGTTAGTTGCTGCAACTATTAAGTCTTCTAACATTTCTACATCATCCGGGTCAACTGCTTCAGGGTCAATCTTAACCTTTGTAACTTCTCTCTTACCTGTAACAGTAACTTCAACAACTCCACCACCTGCTGTTGCTGTGAATTCCTTTGACTCAAGGGCAGCCTGCTGCTCCTCCATCTGTCTTTGCATTCTCTGTGCCTGCTTCATAAGATTATTCATATTGCCAGGCATACCTCCTGGAAATCCACCTCTTTTAGCCATTATATAAATTCCTCCTTATCATCTACTTCTATATTCATCCCAACAAGCTCCTCAAGTGCTACATACCGCTTGTTAAAATCTTCTTCCTCGTCCATCTTGGTTACTACAATTCTTACCGATATTCCGGTTCTTTCTTCTATATGCTCCTCTAACATAGTTACTGTTTCTTCCCTGCTTATAGCATTGTAGCCACTAAGTGATTTTATCATAATCTCAAGACTATTTCCATCCTCAGTTACAGTAACGTATGCCTGCTTTAAGAAGTTCATAAGCAGCGCATCATCTATTGATGATATTATATTATTCCACTGCGATGCTATCTGTCTTATGTCGTCAGTAACTGCATCGTAATTACGCTTAATTACCGGCTTTGTGTCACTGGTTTCTGCTTCACTGCCTGACACGCCAGCACCGTTTGCTCCTGCAAATGTTCCCTGTCCCATGGCATTAAGCATACCCGCAGGAATAAGTTCACCTGACTTAAGCTTTTCTATAACCTGCATAGCATCACCAAGCTGTGTTTCAAGCGTATTGATACGACCTGTCAGCTCAGTCATATCTGCCGGCTTTTCCATAGACGGACGCATCAGCTTTATAAATGTAACCTCAGCCTTAACTCTCTTCTGCGTTGATGTTTTCATGTCATTGGAAAGCTCTGATAACACTCTTATATGCCTCATAAGTGTATCAACATCTGCCTCTTTGGCATCCTCCATCATATCCGCAATATTATCTTTTGATACTTCGATTACATCTTCTATCTTGTCAGTATCCCTTGTCGTCTTTATCAGTAAAAGATTTCTCAGATACCATATAAAATCTGTAACAAACTGTGATAAATCACGTCCCTGCATGATAATGTCTTCCATAAGGTTCATGCAGCGTGCTACATCATTTTCTCTTATTGTCTTATACATATTGCTGAATATAGCTATGTCTACAGCACCAAGCACATCAAGCACATCATCATACTTAAGCTCTTCTCCTAAGTGAAATGCTATGCACTGGTCAAGAAGGCTTAACGCATCTCGCATAGAGCCGTCTGCTGCCTTGGCTACATATCTTATTGCCTTATCCTCAACAACTATATTCTCCGCTTTCATCAGTTCTGAAAGTCTGTCTGCTATCGTTTCTATCGATATTCTGTGGAAGTCATATCTCTGACACCTTGACATAATAGTTACTGGTATCTTTGCAACTTCAGTAGTCGCCAATATAAATATTACATATGAAGGTGGTTCTTCAAGTGTCTTAAGAAGTGCATTAAACGCTCCTGTCGAAAGCATATGAACTTCATCGATTATATATACTTTGTACTTTCCTTCTGTTGGAGAATACTGTACTTCGTCCCTGATTTCTCTTATATTATCAACACCATTATTCGATGCTGCATCTATCTCTATAACATTCATCGAAGTGCCTGCCGCTATCGCCTTACATGTAGGACATTCGCCGCAAGGACTTCCATTTACCGGATGTTCACAGTTGACTGCCTTTGCAAATATTTTTGCCACACTTGTCTTACCAGTACCTCTGGTTCCGCAAAACAGGTACGCATGTCCTATTCTGTCGGCATTAATCTGATTTTTTAAAGTTGTAACTATGTGGTCCTGACCCTTGACATCTTCAAAGTTGTCTGGTCGCCACTTTCTATATAATGCCTGATATGACATATGTGGGGGCTTCCTTTCTGTCATGCTATTCTCATCGACTTTCACATCCGCTATATTTCATTTAACTCGTAACGATGACACTCAAAAATTAAGAGTATAACAAAACCGTGCGCTCGGCTTCGAATGATCATCCACAGACGTTACCGATACAGTTAGCTCGATTCAGGCTGCCTTCCGGCACACAGAAGGTTTCACTTAATGCTGCTTCATTCCTGACCTGACATGGTTCATGAAGTCCTGTTGCGAAAGACCCAAATGTCATCACCACTTATATCGGGCGGCTCCATAAAATCTCGCCCTCGGCCGAACATCACCCCTGCTATAGCGGATTGCAGGTACAAGGTGCCGCTAACTCCCCGGCTGCACGGTTCTTTTATTATATATGTTATATATTCACTCTGTCAATCATTTTTCTCAAAGTCATATTGTGATATTAGGGTCAAAATGTATTTTGCCACTAACTGGTATATCTGGATTGCTACATTGCTACGCAATTCACGCAATCCTTTAACGCATCTTCTTATCTTATAAAGTTAGTCTTTATCTTGTCCTCGCCACAAGGAATGTCAATTCCCTGCTTTTTTGCTGCATCTATAGACTTAACAAGCCATGCCATATTTTTTCCTAAAAGTCTCATAGTCTGCATACCTTCTTCATCCTTAACAACCTCTTCAGGTGTATTTCCATGAACAATATTCCAGTAGTTAGAAGATACAACTGGCATCTGGTTAATCTGGAAATACTTGTTAAGGTCGTCTATTGTAGATGTTGTACCACCCCTACGTGCTGAAGCCACTGCTGAACCTGGCTTATAACGCATATCTGCGCCAAATGCGCCGAAAAATCTGTCAAGAAACATCATAATCTCGCCACTTGCTGATGCATAATAAACAGGTGAACCTACAATCACTCCGTCTGCTTCTTTGACCTTTTCTCCAGCTTCCTTAACTGCTTCGTCAACTTCGCCCTTAAGTACTCTGCTTCCAACATTAATAATCTCTGTTTCTACTCCTTCACTTTCAATAGCTTTAGCAGCCTCTGAAAGTGCTGTATATGTACATCCTGCATCTCTTCTGCTTCCATTTATTAATAAAACCTTCATTATTGTCTGTCCTTTCTTTTTCTAACTTCTATATTATAATTATACATTAATATATAATGTCATGTTTAAAATATATTTTAACCTCTGACCGATGTCAACGAACTGCCTCATTGCAATGCAATTCCAACAATGCTTTAACCGTGGTTTTCCATAAAAATATATAATGAATCTTAACTAATTACTATTCTGCCGACTCAGCCGCCATCTCTTCATTAATAGCATCTTCCGATGCTGCCATCGCCGCAAGTGTCATAGTAAGAAGCTTCTCAAGCTCCCAGCCAAGCTGCTCTGCTCCTCTTTCTATTACCTCTCTTGAACATCCTGCTGCGAAGCCTTTGCTCTTATACTTCTTTTTTAAAGACTTAAGTTCCATATCCTTAGTGCTCTTGGATGGTCGCATAAGTGCTGCCGCCCATATAAGACCTGTAAGTTCATCTGCCGCAAAAAGCACCTTTTCCATCTCGTGCTCTGGTGCTATATCAACAGTAATTCCATAGCCATGTGACACTACGCCATGGATAATATCCTCTGATACACCGCCCTCTCTAAGAAGCTCTGGTGCTTTTATGCAGTGTTCTTCTGGATACAGTTCAAAGTCTATATCGTGAAGCAGTCCCACGATACCCCAGTATTCTGCATCCTCTGAATATCCTAACTCATTGGCATACCACTTCATTACAGCTTCTACTGTCAGCGCGTGCTGAATATGAAAAGGGTCTTTATTATATTTCTTTAGTAATGCAAATGCTTCATCTCTGGATATATGTTCCATCTGTTTATTACGCCTCCATTATGTCTGATTTATTCAATAATTCTTATGTAAATGTCAAAAAACATCCTTAACACTTACATACCTACAAGAATACTCTGTTATTATACACCAAAACAAATGAAAGTGTACATACCAATATAACACCAAATATTAATCCAAGAAATGCTGCTTCAAACCGGAATAATGGCACTCCGGCTTCAAACAGCATCAATAGGCTCTTTTGATATTTCCTTATCCGCTAATATTCATCGACATACCAAAACCTCCCTTTAAAAAAATACAAAATCCGTTTAGAATTAACTATAAAGGTACGGAGGCACAAATATGTGATTTGTATGATGGCATGCCTAACAATTCCATTATAGATACTTCTATTCAATTGTATGAACAAGAAATAGAGGAGGTACTTTAATGGAAGTTATTATTCCAGAGTCAGACATGGAATTCGGAACATACCAAGAAAAACAGGTATTCCGAATTGAATAGAGTGAACAATATACGAAAAAATGCAGACAAATCCTGGATAATTTCAGTGTAATCAAGTTGGAATTTATCATTCTCAAGCACCAGTAAACGGGAGATTCTTTCACAACATTACTATATTTATCCACTATCATGAATTTACCATATCAATATATTTTTGATTTTAAAAACTTACCATAAACACATTTAATAAATCTGCTTTTATTAGATTGTTTTTCCACCCGAATAACAAGACCTTTAAAACTTGTAACTCTGATATCATTTCGTTATAGAATTTCTTTTTTAATTATGATAAGATGATGTAAGTGCAAAATTATTGCAGAAATGAGGATAAAAATGAATGACAATAATACCGATATAAATGCTTCAGTTGCATCTGTTGTTTCATATCCTAATACATTTTCCAAAGAAGACATCCACTATATGAAGCTTGCCATCAAACAGGCAAAGAAAGCTGCCCTGCTTGATGAGGTTCCTATTGGATGTATAATTGTTTATAATGGAAAAATCATCGGACGTGGATATAACAGAAGAAACACAGATAAGACAACTCTCGGTCATGCTGAGATTACTGCCATTAAAAAAGCCAGCCGCTATATGAACGACTGGAGGCTTGAAGACTGTACTATATATGTTACTTTAGAGCCATGCCAGATGTGTGCAGGTGCAATCGTTCAGGCGCGCATACCGCGTGTTGTTATAGGCTCTATGAACTCTAAAGCAGGATGTGCAGGTTCTATAATCAATCTTCTTAATATGCCACAGTTTAACCATCAGGCTGAGGTTATAAGGGGTGTATGTGACGAAGAATGTTCTACTATGTTAAGCACATTTTTTAGGGAACTCCGTCAGAAAAAGAAAGCTGAAAAAGAAGCCGGAAAAGAAGCTCTGAAAGAAACACCGGCATCACAAAATATACGCATATAAAGAAATGAGGATTAACATGAAACTTGAATACAATCTTGGCAGATACTCTCTCAAAGTTCTCAACCACAATAACTCCATAGATGTTCTTGACTTCTATTACCGTAACCGCAAGGACTTTGATAAGTATGAGTCTGACAAACCAGCTTCTTTTTACACCGAAAGCTTTATAAGCCGTATGCTTGATGCTGAGATGAAGGGATTGCTTTCTATGACATTTGCAAGGTTCTTCCTGATAGACAAAAATGAACCCGATTATATACTTGGTTCGCTGTCATTCTCCCATATCAGCAGAGGTTCATCACCCTGTGCCAATATGGGATATAAGATAGACGAATACCACCGCAATCAGGGTCTTGCCTCTCTTATGATAGCTGCTGCACTTGAATATATTGTTCCCGATATTGGACTTCACCGCACAGAATGCTACATTCATCCTGACAATGCCGCATCACTTCACCTTATGGAAAAGTTTGGCTTTATTGATGAGGGCATAGCGCACTCATATGCTAAACTAAACGGTGTGTGGCAGGACCACAGGCGCTTTGTCTATATTTCCTGATACCAGTATCCAAAGTATGGATTATTATAATCACTTCTGTGGCTCTTTTTGAAGTTGCTAAAGCCAAACATTGATGCCATATATCGCTCTCTGTTGCAGTACATTCCCGGCACTCCTATAAAATAGTTGGTATTATTTTCATTGTCGCACACCCTTCCAAACAGCAGGTGATGAAAGTTATAATATCCGTGAATAAGAAAGCTGTTGTTGATTATCTCCTTATCCTTTAGCGGAAGTCGTGACAACATCTGCGGAGTTACTTCTATACAGTCATAGAAGTAGTCATCATCAAATGCATCTACATAATCTGCCTTGGAATACAGTTTTTTGTATAATCTCTCATTGCAGGCATCCTGTCGTGTCTTTTCATTCACCTTATCCTTATTTGGACAGCCACAGCTCTCAGTATCATCCTCCTCGCTTTCCATCGCCTGTAATTCTTCATTATATCTGTTCTGCATATGTATATCAGGTGTATTTTCTTTGCCTCTGTTTCTTGTTCCACCATTTCTATCATTCTCACGCTCTCCTACATACATATCTTCCCCACTTCTTTTGTCATAATTTCCTTTATTGCATTGACTACCGGATGCATAATTTACTACATTGCCATTCTTATTACCTTCACCACCTTCCGCATACCTTACCTCTCCATTTTCTCCATCGCTTACCCTATTATCCTGACTACCTACATCATCCTCTTTATTCCCTTCACTACCTTCCGTATATCCTTTTCCAAGTCCTCTTATTTCTCCACTTCCGCTCCCCTCTATATCATCTTCACTCTCTCCCTCAATCTCAACATTTCCCCCATACTTGCTCACTCCGCTTCCTGCGAATTCAATAACATCGGGGTTAATGTCATAGTCTTCCCACATAGAAAACATCATATAATATCTGTCACCTTTGTTAGCAACAGCTATTCCACATATGTCCGATGACGTATAACCTGAATTCTCAATATTACCTGCGTTAAATATCCCGGCATACGATGCCATACCATTATTCACCAGACAGTCGCCGACCTTCATAAGCCTGTATCTGCCGGGAATAGCATCATCCCTGTCTATAAGCATATGCACACCAAACATCTGCGGCGTATCTGTATACACGCCACGAAGATTAATATTAAGGCGCATTTCACCCGACCTTACCTCTACCTTGGCAAAACCGACATTCTTATCCTTAACACCTCCCGGATAAGAATAAATGTATGAAACAAACCGCTGATAATCAGCCATAAAAAACCTCCCAGCATTATAAGATTGATATCAAATCTTATGTAGCCGGGAGGCAAAATATGTACAATATAAAATTATTCTTCTACTATCGCATTAGTAAGAGTGGCAAACTGTTCAAGTGTAAGTGCCTCTCCACGTATTGTAAGAGGAAGTCCACATTTCTCAAGTGCTGCTGCCAGCTTTTCTTTTGACACATTTACATCACCGCTGTTGCCGACACTGTTCATCATAGTTTTTCTGCGCTGGTTAAATGATGCCCTTATTATTCTGAACATAAGATGTTCGTCACGCACATCAACCGGCGGCTTTTCGTATCTTTCAAGCTTAATTACCGCTGAGTCCACATTAGGTCTTGGCATAAAGCAGCTCGCAGGAACATTCAGCACAATCTTTGGCTTGGCATAATACTGTACTGCCAACGAAAGTGCGCCATAATCCTTAGTTCCGGGGCCTACCTGCATCCTGTCAGCCACTTCCTTCTGCACCATAATAGTTATGCTGTCAAGCGGTACTCCACTCTCAAAAAGTCCCATAATAATAGGCGTTGTTATATAGTAGGGAAGATTGGCAACAACCTTTATTGGTTTTCCGCCATTTTTCTTCTCTGCAAGCTCTTTTATATCAAGCTTTAATATATCTTCATTGATGACAGTTACATTGTCATACCATGAAAGGGTATCCTCTGTAAGTATCGGAATAAGCTTTTTATCTATCTCTACTGCTACAACTTCTCTCGCATTTTCACAGAGTATCTGTGTCATAGTTCCAATGCCTGGACCCACCTCAAGCACAAAGTCATCTTCTGTAACTCCAGCTTCTCTTACTATCTTCTGAACAACATTTTCATCTATAAGAAAGTTCTGACCGAACTTTTTCTGAAAGTTAAAACCGTATCTGTTAAGAACCGCTATTGTATTAGTCGGATTCCCAAGATGCATAACATTGTCATAATTCTTATTATTCATATATCTATATCTCCATTCTTATACTGACACAAATGTTACATTTATCCATATTCGCTGCTTTCTTATAACATCCCAGATTATTATGATGGAAGTGTCAAATAAACCTCTGACCTGCGCATAACGAGTTTGTGTCAAATTCGCGCAGACACTAATTCCACATGTAAAAAATCTATTTTTCACACTGTACTACATACGTTCATCAAGTCCATATACCCTGCATGCATTTTCATATGTCACGCGGGCTATCTCTTCCTTAGTGACTCCCTTTATATCTGCAAGCTTCTCTATGACATACTCTATGTTACTACTGTCGTTTCTTTTGCCCCTGTTAGGCACTGGCGCAAGATACGGGCAGTCTGTTTCTAACACTATCCTGTCAAGCGGTATAACCTCTACCGCCTCCACCAGCTTTCTTGCATTCTTGAAAGTAAGCACTCCGCCTATTCCAAAGTAAAAATTCATATCATAAAATGTTTTAACTGTTTCCTTTGAATATGAATAACAATGAATTATACCACCTATATCCTGTGCATGTCCATTTTTTAATATATCTATCGTGTCAGCACACGCATCTCTTGAATGTATAATGACCGGTTTGTTCACCTCATTTGCAAGTTCAAGCTGCCTTGCAAACCACTTCTTCTGAAGTTCTCTTTCCGGCTCATCATAATAGTAATCAAGTCCGATTTCTCCAATAGCAACAACCTTTTTATTATTAAGCGCTTCATTTCTTAACCAGTCTAAGAACTCCTGATTTTTATCAAGTCTCTCATAATCGTCCGGATGGATGCCTACCGCTGCATATATATGCTCATACTTACTGGCAAGCTCTACAGAAGCCCTGCACCCGTCCATACTTGCACCCACATTTACAATAGTTCCTATATTACCGGCTAACAGACCTGTTAATAATTCGTCCCTGTCCTTATCAAACGCTTCATCATCATAATGTGCATGTGTATCAAATATCTTCATATATAAAACTCCATATCATATATTCCTGCCAATATAATGTGCTGCTTATCACCAGACTATTCTTCTGTATCTATCTCTATAAGCTCAATCTCTTCTACGCTTGCCGGTGACAGCTTTCTCTTCTTTTCACCTATGCACAGAATAACCATCCATGCCACTGTCAACACAAGTCCCGCTACGCTTACAAGTTCGCCCTGCCACAGGTATGGTACTTTAAATGTTATATCGGTAACTCCTGCCTTGACATACGTGAGATTATTCTTTTTTCCAAGCCACTGTTCTGACTCAAATATATCGCGGTAAGCAAGACTTGTATTCACATTGTCATAATCAGATGTAATCGTTATTCCATTAGTGCTGTGCTCTATATTAAGTTCCACATTTTTCCTGTCAGGAAGCTGTGTAGAGGTAATATCAAGCATATCACTTAGAAGCTTTCCAATGGAAGCATCATAAGTCACGCCATAGTAATAAGCAAGATTAAAGCCGCACATAATTATATTGTCATTCTTAACTGTACCATAAAAGTCAAGTGTAAGTCCATTATCAGTTACACTTCCCCATACATTGGTAAGGCCGTTAAGATAAACTGTCTGCCATGTTGTATAGCCCTTTGGAAAAAGGTCGGGATAAAGTATTCCTATCTTTGTATCCATATCAGGAAAACCATTGTTAAATACAATATCGCTGCAGGTCACTCCTAAGAATTCCTGACTCTGTGTCTTTTTATTCTGTGGAATTCCATCCGCATATATGACAACCTTTACGCCTGACTCACTAAGCTTAACTATAAGACTTTCTGCCGCATCCTTGTCATCGTATGTAAAACCTGCAAGAATAACCTCTTTATACTTTGAAAGCTGTTCATAGGTGTAGTCGTTAAGATTATCAGAGTCCGTTTCCTCTACTGCCGGGAATGACTGTGATATAAGCGGCGTTCCGCTTCCTATGCCTATAGCCTCATAACTGCTCACAGTTCCCCAGTTGTCATAAGTATCCATATGGTACAGCCTGTATGCTGCATTGGCACCTGCAACCTCATAGCCCGATGCCTTGGCTGCCACGTCCATATCATACACTGATGAACCATATTTTGCTATGACTGAAAGCTTAACTAACACTGTATCACTTCCAAGCTCACGGCTTCTGTCAAATACATAATAATAGCTGCCATCTGACAAAGCCCTGTTAAGCCTTACTATATTAGTTGATGTATTAGCCGCTTCACGTCCTGCACCAAACACTGCCGGTACAGACTCATTCCAGTCAGATACCAGAAATGCACCTGTTGAGCCAAGACTGCTGTCATCCAATAAAGTAAGTCTTTGCTTTGTAAGTGACTGTGCCTGAGCTATCAGTGTTGAATTCTGCTGTTCATCAAGTCTGTCCCACGCACTGTCATTATTATTATAGTCGATAGTTATTCCGTTCTTTGATACGCTGATATTATTGCCATCACCTGTTATAAGCGGAAGCGATGGAACGATATCGACAATAAGTATAACGCAGAACAACACCACAATCGGTTTCTTTAAAGTATCCCACTTAAGAAAGCTGTAAAGTATCATACACAGTGCTATTGATATAAATCTTAACATCCACAGATACTGGCTTCCCGGAAGTATCTTAAGCACCGGATACATAGCCGTTGTTGTGCATATGAGTGTTATTATGGCTGCAATAAAGCCTGCCCTTGACTTCTTATATCCGAAAAACATTCCGCTTACTGCAAGCAGTGCTGCAGCAAGACCGAAGTAAAAATGTGAATTATTAGTTGTCACTCTGTCTAGTGGATTAATTGTAACCCAAAGGCTTTGGAAAAAGTTTGCCATATTTTCAGAATTATCAAGCGAAGTAATGCCACCATTAAGTGATGCGGCCATCCATACGCCGATTAACATAAAGCTTAGCAGTAAAGCGACAATTATATCTCCCACAGCTCTTTTGGAATAGCCCTGTAACATATGTATAATACAGTATACAATCACCGCAAGCGCAGCCATTCCTGCATAGCCAAGATGGCACAGCGCTATAAGCACAAAGCTTATTATAATGAAAGGCATCCTTACTGCCCTTCTGTCTTTAAGATATTCTGACACCTCATATATAAATACTGGCAGAAATATCATACTTAGCGACCTTGCAAGATTACCTTCAACGAATAATGCAAGCAGGTTATTTGGCATAAAGAACCAGATTATACCTATAAATGCACCAAGTACCGGCCTTTTCATTCTTATGCCTATACACAGCCAGCTTACTGCACCAAGCATACATATAAGTCCGACAAATATGAGATATCCTATAAGCATATCCCCTCCGGCAAGCATTTCACAGAATGCCATAACATATGCGCAGAGTGGTGCCCAGTATCTCATAAGCTCTACTCCGTTGTACCACATATAATCATATAATGGATACCAGTTACCTGCCTTTATGGAATTGTATACATAATCGCCCCTGTATATATGATACATAGTATCTGAGCCTGACGGATATACTCCGTTCTTGCTTACAAGCTTTATAACCATAACGGACATAAATACTGCCAGCGCTATATATATAAGTCCGCCGATTACTGCCGCTGTGTAATATAAAACACGATTTTTCCCTTGTTTATTCATTGACCCTGCCTCTTATATACTGATTATTCTTTATCCGTATCCACTATCCCATTAAGCACTGCATCTATAACGTCAGACATTATCTTATTTTCTGTTTCCTCGTTATTGCCCGCATTTTCTTCCTGTTCTTCCATATTGATTATGTAGCTTCTTGTTGGTGTTTCACTCGCTTCAACAGATGTCAGTATTCCACCGATATTATGTATTATGCGGTAGAATTCTTCTGCAAAATAGTCTGTTACATTTTCAAGTGTAGGAAGTATTGCATTAAATGGGTCTTCTTCATTTAAGACTTTATTCTGGTACTTATCAAGGAAGTCTGTTATTCCCTTTTCAAATATATTGAACTCCACAAATGAGCTTCTTCCAAACTTTATATCAAGCGCAAACTCCCAAGTATGCGGATGTGTTTCACCCTTGTTTCCATTGATAATAATATAATGTCGCATATTAAGATAAAACTTTATTCTGTACTCTCTGTATAACTTAACTGCCATATACTCTCCATTCTTACAGATATTTTTCTTCCAGCATTTTCATATCTGTACTATTGTCTATAAGCATTACTCTCTGAACCTTGACATCCTTATCCTCAAGCACGCCAAGATTATACTTCAACTGTGCTTCACTCACATTTACTGCCAGCAGAATAATGTCACTATCTCCATATTCAAAACGAATGACATCCCTGTCCAGCACATAAACTGCCCTTCCAAGAAACTTGTTTCTGCTCTCCTTGTTTTCACATTCAACACGTGCAAATGTAACCGGCATTATGTTTCTTTCTATAAGTTTTTTCATAAATGGCACTATAGCCTTCTGTCGCCATACATTGTTATGTGTATCGTGAAGGTCTTTATCCATAAGCTTCTCATTAACCTTTGATAAGCTCATACTAAGGCTTCTTATGTCAGCTTCCTTTTCATCAAGTTTAAATGATAACTGTCTTATTCTTAACGCATATATAGATGCTACAAGAACAAGTGCTAACAGTATTACAACTACGAATGTTTCCATCTGAACCTTTATCTCAAGGTATGTATTATTATCAAGCAGTACACTCTTTTCTGTCATAAGGCACAGTCTGTAATCCTGACCTGCGTACTTAAACATAACTCCCGATACAAGATAGGTTTTGTTATCAAGGCTTATAACGCTGTGCTCTACTTTATTAAGCACGAGCCCATTCATAAAATCTGCTGCCTGTCTTGCATTATAATATGTATCTGCTGACACACCCTTATATCTGTTGGTTTCCAATACATCCTTAACGAATAACATCGACTGGTTCTTAGAAAATGCCCAGTATTTATTAGATGAGGAGTCCATTGTCTTTAATATGTCGTTAATAATCTCCTCATCATCTCTGTTATCTTTTAAGTTAATCTGGTCTAAAACAAGCTGTACATATGCATCCTGCTGAGTTGCGCACACCTCAATTATTCCTTTTTCGTATCTGCCTATCAGGATATATGTAATCAGACCGCCTAATGCCGCCGCAGCTACCACGCATATTGTGGTTATTATAAGAATAGGATGTCTTTTCATTCCTGCCTTTTTATTATTGCCAGACTTTTGTTCTTCCATAGTTACTCCGTTTCCGTACAATGATATTTATGTTTTTTTAGAAATGTACCTCATAAAATTTTATATATCTGAGTTAATGACAAAAGTAACCTATTTCAGTACATCTTCTATATCTGCCCATTTATAGTTTTCTCATCATAACTACAATATTCCCAGTAGTCCCGCAATAGATTATTTTCTGTCATTCACATCAGCACTTACATTTACTTTATGTCTGATTTTTTCAATAATTCCAGTCACCTTTTTCAAATCACTCTTCACTACTCCTGCGAATTCAGCACATTCCTGTGTGAGTGTCTTCGTCTTCCACGAACTGTCTGTCTGTATACTGTTAATTATTCCTGCCATTCTTATAAAGAATACTGCCAGATTAAAGAACGGAAGCAGCAGTACACACCACCAATGGCTTATATAGTAGGACCGCACCTCTTTATTAATCTTTAAATAGTGTGATGCTGTTATGAAATACATATATCCCACAAGAATATAAAGTGCAAATATAATTCCCGTTGAAAGTATGATAACTTTTCCTGAATATCCGACAACCATAAGGCATATCAGCGCCAGATACCATATCATTCTTGGAAATGCAAATGTGTGGTCGTAAAGCAGTGTCTTAACACTTACATCCGAAATAAAGTTCTTTAACTTGAAGTCTTTATCCATAAACATTTTGGCAACCTCAAGACTTCCCCTCTGCCATCTCTGTCTTTGTGTATACAGCTTATTGACATCCTCTATCGGGTCAACAAAGAATAATGCATCCTCACATACCTCAACACGTTCATCCTGTCTGTAACGCATCTGGAAAGTTATGTGCGTATCTTCACATATAGTATCCGTGTTGTACATCCACGACTTTAACACGGCTGACTTTCTGAATGCCGAAAATGCGCCTGACAGTGTATACACTGAATTAAGCTCTGAAGCGTAACTTCTTCCTGCAAGAAATGCCTGCGCATACTCCATAAATTCAAGATTACGCAGGAGCCTTGGAAAGAAACCTTTATACTTTTTTATCTGCTCCGAAACTGTAAGAATAGCACCTGTCATACAGTTAAGGTCTGTGTCCGTCTCAAATCTTGTAATCATATTTATAAGAGCATTCTTCTCAAGAAGTCCGTCACTGTCAAGATTGATTATGTACTTTCCCTCACTGTTATACAGCGCAAGATTAAGCGCACGCGACTTTCCCTGCTCTGCATTCATCCACTGCATATGAAGTTCAGGAAACTTTCTCTGACACTCTGCATACACGTCAAAGCTGTTATCCTGTCCCTTATTATTAACAAGAAACACTCTTATCCTGTCGTTCGGATATGAACTTTTATGTATGGACTCTATGCACTGGTACAGCGTATCCTGCGAATTATACACCGGAATAATCAGCGATATATCAGGATATACTGTCAGCTCTTTTTTTCTTTTTTTGTATCTCGCCCCTCTTCTTATGAGCAGGAACACACTTCCTAACGCTGGAACTATTTCCATTATAAATGGAATGATAATCCAGCCACCCCAGAAAAGAAAGGAATTAAGAATTGACTTTATCACTGCCATATGCGAAATTCCCCACTTTCATTTTAATAATCTGCGGCTTTGTAAACACATAGAAATACAGCCATACACTTAAAGCATAGAAGAATATCCTTCCTATAAATGTATGAACAACATAATACGCTCCCATACCAAAGAAATGTACAGAAAGACATATAAGTACTATTCTTAGTGCGTTACACACCATAATGTAACAGAAGCCACCTATACCGACCATTATTTTCTCGCTGATATTATATACATTAAAGAATGCCAGCAGCGAAAGAAATGCCATAATCTCGATTATTCCCGAACATTCAAAATCGATAAGAAGTGTAATTGATGAAACTCCTGTATGTATGAATATAATTCCATACTTAAAATACGCCGTAAATGTACCTGTAATATTGCCAACAACTCCTGCAAGCGCCGACACACATCTTGCAAGTGGCATAGTAAGAACTGGCTGGATAGTCATCATCATTATTCCGAAAAGTCCAAGACTTCCTATAAGAAACTCCCACGCATGAAGCTTTGCCCTGTGCGTAACGGAAATTATATATAACCATAATGCTATGACTACCACTGCCACTATAGGACTAACTCTCATCGTTAAGACACCTGCCTGTCACTTTTCTTTTTCTGGCGTACCAGCACACCTGCTGTCACACCAACACATAATATAAGTCCAAGCCATGCACCAGAAGATGCACCCGCTGTTGTTATCCACTGCTGTCCGAGTCTTCCAAACTGAGCATCTATGCGCTTGAAATCACTTGCATCACAGTTAAGCTTTTCTGCTACCTTCTCAAGGTCGAGATAGAACTCACACTCATCTTTTCCGTCTTTTATAGTAACTATCATCTTGCCGTACCATTTGTCCATATCATTGGCATCATATATGCTTGGCGAATTATGCCATGCATCGGTTGAAAACAGATAGAACTCATATGTTCCGTCTGCCATTCCACCCTTTGGTGTATTCCAGTTGATAGAACCATCCTCTGCCACCGTCTCCATTCTTGGATAGAACACCTGACTCCAGTTATTATTAAAAAGTATCGTAACGGCATTCATAAATTCGCCGCCGGCTTCAGCCAGATGTTCCGGCATCGTTGTCACAACATGTCCATAAAGTGTACTTCCCACACAGTAGAGTGCACCCTTTGCATCTGTTCTGTCCTGCTGTGTACCTGCTGTCGCATACTCTATAGTTGTGTGCGGATAGTTATTCCAGTCACCATAAAGCCCATCATAAGCTATATCTATATTGGTATCCTTTCCTGTTGAACCGTCAAGATTGTATACATCTGTTACAAATGGGTCTGTCAGGTATAATCCAAACGACAGTGTATTGTTGTATGCTGGGAGGTCAGCCTTTGGAATAGCTATTTCCCACTGCTTTCCAACATGTATACATTCTGCATTCTCTACACCGCTTATTCCGCCATCCTGTGTAAGCTGGAATACAAGCTCATTGCCAAGGTCTGTTTTTATGGAATATCTTCCGTTAGAATGTGAACCCGCACCGAAAGCACTTCCTGCGTTGCCATCTTTTATGTATATGTATACATAGTCGCCATCAAACACCATCGCTGTCTTTTCTATGCAGTACTTATGCTCTTCGTTAGGACAGTCTGCGTCATACTTTGTGACCGCATCCCAGTCTTTGAAGCTTCCGTCTATAGTTATTCCATTGTATACAGGGTCTGGTTCTTCCTCCCCGGTGTCAATCCCCTCAAGAACTTCGATATCCGATAATGCTACTGATGTTCCTGCAAATGTTATCGTAAAATCAGAGCTTGCAAAAAAATCCATAGGAATAGAGGCTTCTATCATATATGGTCCTGCTGTGTTGCCGTGTGCCTCATTGACAGTTGCTGCACTTGCATTTGCTATGTCACCATAATTGCCATCCTTTGCAACCGCCATATTCTCCCACGCTACAAACTTTATTATGTTATTTTTCTGTCCCTGTGTACCATCAGCGTAATTTATCTTAAATAACACATCATCACTGCCACCTGCATAATTATAATCCCACTCTGTCGATGTCATTCCTTCATAATACAGGTACAGTGCTGAATAATCAGAAGCTATAGCTGCCTTCCACGAAGACACCTTATCCGATGCTGACTTTCTCTCCTTTATATTCTTCCAGTCTGTGGCATCTGCATCAACTACAATATCTGTACCACTTACCTTTGCATTATTTTTCAGGATCTCTGTATTTATGCTGTTAAGAACGCCTGTCATAATATTTGTACCTGCCAGTTGGATATCATTTGCAGCTGTACTACTGCCAGACTCTATCGTATATCTATTATGTAATGTTCCTGCCATGGCTGTAACTGGCATACAGGCTATTATCGCCGCCATTCCTGCCGCAATTACCATTTTTTTGTAGTTATGCCTCATAAATGACCACTCCTTTTTATGTAATCAACTGGTATTATTTGTATATATTTAATAC
>ERZ1035006.1019-NODE-1019-length-19978-cov-5.404357_pt1 | contig 19978 bp, 15 predicted proteins | sample MGYA00520694_ERZ1035006 | MGnify/ENA primary metagenome ERZ1035006 (study PRJEB33766, sample SAMN09781746) | gut metagenome | biome: gut microbiome | host: Homo sapiens | place: Madagascar | study: EMG produced TPA metagenomics assembly of the PRJNA485056 data... | reverse complement strand
ATATCCGTCTGGACGAAAGTCCGTTATTGGCTGACTCCGAGCTTCTGGCAGTCCAAGGTACTGACAGGATTGCGGAACTTTCTGCAGAAGCTTTTTGATGTAAAGCCGCATGATAAGAATGATTATTTTACGGTTCGTAACTGGATGATAAGCCGGCGGCTGGGGTTTGCAGTAGTGATTGTTGTTGGATTGATAAGTCTGTATTTTCTGATTACGGTTGCCGGATCCCTGGGTTTAGGAAAAGCTGCGTCAGATGGAGTGCGCGTGTATCGCTATACATCTATTCCGCTACGGTTTGCTGAAGGAAATGTAAAGATTAAGGCAAGAAGCGGATATATAGCATATGAAGGAAATGTAAAGGATGGATATGCAGAAGGATATGGAAATCTGTATAGCAAGGATTCCAATTTGATATATAGCGGTGAGTTTGGACATGGCCGTTATAACGGTACGGGTACTTTGTTTTATGCAGACGGGCAGACGCAGTATGAAGGAGAATTTGCGGATAACTGTTTTCAGGGGACCGGAATCCTCTATCGCCTGAATGGAAGCAAAGAGTATGAGGGTGATTTCCTGAACGGCTGCAAGGAAGGGCAGGGCAGTCTGTTTGACAGTGGCGATAATATCATATTTACAGGTGCTTTTCACTGTGACGGACTGGTATATAGTCAGTTTCTGGCTAAGAAGACTTCGGAGATCGGAAATATTTATACAGGCAGCAGCCGAATATACAGTAATGATGCGGATACGCTGGTTTATATGGAGGATATACAGGCGATGTATCGGATCGATCAGATGCAGACCAGCGTGGAGGACGAACCGGTAATCTCTCAGGTTTATGTACTGAATTCTGAATTGATATATGGGCAGACTGTGATAAGCAGTCTGGATGATCTGACGAAAGTAATGGGAGAACCGGAGTTTCAGGGAAATACTTATATAACGCTTCCTGAGGCTGTGGCTGTGGAGCTGATCAATCAGAAGGGAAATCCATTGAACATCGATACACAGCTGGAAACCGCGGCTGTATATGATGAGGTTCAGACTGTGGAGAGCTACCAGACTATGTCGGAGATTTATTTATATGTATATCAGACAGATGATTTGATTTATACCTTCTTTTGTGAGGACCGGAATGCTCCGTTCTTTATGTATATGATCGAACAGGTATAAGGATCAGAGGGATTATGATAGATTCCCTGCATGACAGGGAGAAGGGAGGAATTATGAAAATAGGGAAGATATTACTGACAGTGCTGATGAGTGCTGTGCTGGTAATAAATACACTGATATGCTATCCGGTATCCGGAATTATGCTGACTCAACAGGATACAACAATTCCTTCCGGTAAGACGATCACCATTACACAGGCGAAGTCACTGGGACTTAGCAACAGTTCCGATTATTCCTCTCTGCAGAGCAAGCTGGCACTGGCGCAGGTCCGGTATTCCCAGTCGGTGAAGAGTCTTCAGTTGAAGAAGAAGAACCAGTCAACCTTTCGCTGGACACCTCTGTTGAATTTCAAATTCCCGGAAGATCCGACGCTGAAGGAAGAAGTAGAATATACATATAAGCCACTGGAGCTTCAATCAGATATAGATGTGCTAAAGCATCAGATACTGGATAATCGATATGCAGTTTATGAAGAAATAACATTGCTCTATGTGGAGTGTTATACACTTCAGGAGAAAATCACATTCTATGAGACGCGTTTAAATACACTTCAGGAAACGCAGGAGAAGAATCAGGCAAGACTGGCAATAGGGCAGGCAACACAGAACGATGTGGACAAGATCGGTTCTGATGTAGAGAAAGTACAGACACAGCTTTTAGGTGATATGAGAAATTATGAGACTGCGAAGGATAAGCTGTCTGATGCAATGGGACTGGATGTCAGGAGCGGATATACCTTTATGAATCCGTATATCAGTGCTGAAATAACAAGGGATGATATAGAAGGAATCCTGAATGATACTTATGAGAGAGACCAGGGATATTATGAAGCACAGGTTAATACCTCGAATGCGTTGCTGGAGTTGAATACAAATAATCAATTGATGTCAAATCAGTATGGGACAAACATGAATTTGATCAATAGTTTTGTACAGCAGGTTCTGAATGGAGAAGATGTAGACCAGGCGGCATTCCGGTTAAAATATGATGAGTTTCTTCAGAAAATAGATGCCCCATGGCAGGGAAAATTCAAAATATTATTTATTAAGATTCCCAAAGAATGGAAAAAGGGTGAAGTAGACGGTATCCGTTATGTAGAGGATGAGCCGTATGCTTTATATGAAGCGGCATTGAATTATAAAGATGTGTATGATGAGGAGCAGCAGGTTAAAAAGGCTCTTGAAACATCGGTGACAGATAGCTTTAATAACTATATTTCAGTCAGGACTACTTATGAAAGTGTGCGGGCACAGGTTGCAGAGGCACAGGAGACGCTTCAGAAGGATACTGCAAAGAATCTGATGGGACAGTTCAGCTATGAGGAGCTGGCAGATGAACAGACGGAATATGCAGATCTGCAGATGGAAGAATTGGAAGCATTGTCTGATTATACGAAGACATTGGCAAGTTTTGACCGATTGACCTGCGGGGCAATCAGCGACCGATTGGAAGCACAGGATTCCGGTTCGACAGATGTTATGGGCGGCGGAGTCAGTTATGTAGTAGAAGAGGAAGAAGAGGGTGCATATTATTATATTCATTCGCTGGCATCCGATAATGCGTTTGAGTTTGGCTTATATATACCGGAGAAGCTGGGTGTTACGATCACAGCATATGAGTTGTGGGTAAACGGAACCCAGATCGGAGACCGTACGGATATCAGCCGGAGTATTAAGCATCTGGCATTGTCAATAGACAGTGTCGATAGTGCATTTGTCAGATTATACGATCAGGACACTGTTGTTGACGATTGTGAGATTGATACCTCGGTATATTCCGGCAAGCTGGTCATTACGACCGGTTATCAGATAAAGTCGGATGAATCCCGTGTGATAGGAACATATACCCTGAATACAAGTGCAGTGACAGGAGTGGCGAGTCTGGAAATACAGACTGATAAGGCGGAGATTCAATATTATGATATCCGGACAGCGGATGGAATGTATCTGGCGAACCGGGAGAAGATTCCGATCCGGACAGGGTTTAAGTATCTGGGGCTTATTTCTTCGGATATACCCAATCTGACGTTCTGCTTTTATGGCAGTGACCGGCAGTTGTTATATGAGTGCCGGGCAGATGCGGAAAGCCGGCAGTTAGTAGAGAAAAAAGTGGAGTAAAGGAGGGGCGATCATGCAGCGAGTACGGAAAAAGAAGAAAATAAAGTCAATGGCATATATCAGCATAAGCATGGCTGTCTTTTTGACTTTGTTAGGAATCGGTATATATGCAGTGGCAGCTCCGAATGACGATATGAATCTGACACCGGATTCGGTACATATTAAGAGCGGAGATATTGAGAATTCGACACTGGCAATCGGATCGCATTTAATCTATATCGGAGCGATGACAGATGAAATATATCAGATCGCATATCAGTCTGCATCGACCTTTTCACAAAGTGATATGTATTATAAGTCCGAGCTGGGCGGCGGAAGCTGGTATGAAATATCCTCTGCAACTTCAGTGGCAGATATTTCTTCAGAAGGGACACCGGTGGCGGATAGCGTAGTAGAAGCATTATCATTTACGCATCATACAAAGTCAGATGGGATTACCTATGATCTTATAACCGGGCAGCCGGTAAATATCTTCAACATTAACGATCCATATGATTTACGAAATATGGAAGAACTTCGGCCTCTGACCACACAGTATCAGATGCTTGTCAACGGAGCTCAGGAGCCGGAGAAAAATTCGGATGACGATGAGGCTTCGACGACTGAGGATACAGATAGCAATGAGGAACTTCGGTTATTGATTCAGGAATTCTATAATGAAGATCTGAAGACGAACCGGACGCCAGAAAAGCTGGTGGTTCCGGACGAGACGGCAATTCAGTGGGAAAACCGGTTAAATGCGGTAAATACGTACTATCAGCAGGTATCTGCGAATCTGGATGAGAGTGATGAGCGTGAGATGCTGAATACGATTATGAGTAAGCTGGATGCAGAGAGGAGAGTATATCTGTACACGAAGGTCTATTCTCTGCTGGAGGATTTAGTTGGGAAGATAGATAGTACAAAAAATAGTGTGGTGACGGAAGCAATTGTGGAATCACAAAGCAATCTGCAGACAAGCATTAACGAATATGAGGCCAAGGGATTTTCTGACAGCAATTCTGTGCTGGGGCAAGAGGAGTATACGCTGATGCAGGAGCTGGTGTCGGCTGCAGAGGCTTCGGATTCCCCGGCCTGCAGTACGGTTCTGACAAAGATAGGTTATCTTTATAATATAAAGGAAAATACGGTAGATAAAGGAAAAGAAGAATTGGATTATCTAAATTCCGTATTGCTCCCGAAAGGGATAAAGGCATATAAGGAGGCACTGGCAGCAGGAATATCACAGGAGGCACTGACAACGGCAGGAAGCAATCAGGCATTGCTGGAACGATATACAGAAGAGACTAAAAGCAGTATCAATGCAGTAAGGACAGAGTATCAGTTCCTGATTCAGGCTAAGGTACTTCGTTTATCAAATGAAGCCGGGCAGGCGTATATGACAACTCTGATTGAAGGCGTGGATGAATTCCGAAATGCGGTTAAACAGGATAGTGCGAAGGATAAAGCGGAGGAAACCGTAGAACAGTATCTTTTATGGCTAAAACAGCAGCTATCGGATCTGGTAAATGCCGGTCGCGGCGGAACAGATATGAGTATCCTGCAGAAAGAAAGAAATGAGCTGCTACAGGAGAAACAGAATGCTCTGGATAATAATAAGCTGGGTGAAGCAAACCGGCTGGACAGTCTGATTCAGGCGAAAGATCAGGATATTGCGAGACTGGAGCAGGAGTATTCGGAAACACTTTTATCGGAGACGGCCAGTGAGGCAGATAAGGCATGGGCGGCAGCAAATTTAAGCGCAGGGACAGCAGGAGCCGCTGCATTGACGATCGGTCAGGAAGCGGTCAGTGATATACAAAGTGGCAATCTGGATAATGTATCGGATGCATTGAATAGTCTGGAAGCGTTGATGGATGTAAACAGTCATGCGGTCACGGGGGCGATGCAGGATATAGAGAGTGCCCTGGAATTAACAGGTGATACGGAAAGCAAAGAGGAATTGCTGGCCAAAACAAAGAATCTGATCAGGACCGGAAAGGAAAAAAGTAACCAGGATGGATTGAGTGCAGCGGAAGTAGAGTCATATCTTCAGGAGTTATTGGGAAGTCCGTTTATAAGTCTATCAGAGAGTGATCAGCAGAAGGCAGTTCTGGCACTGGAATGGTATGGAGAAATAAAAAATAATTATGCGATCAAGAATCTGGCAGCTTCCTATAGTGATGTTATGCTGCAGAACGGTTCCAGATATGTATATACGAAACTGGGTGGAACGGTTGAAGAGTATGCGTCAACGAAAACCATATCCGAGGTACTGGGGTATCGATATGTGTTTGATGATTCACATATGGTTGTAACGCTTCAGAAGGGCAAGGATTATTATGAATTTACCGCCGGCAGGAGCAGTTTCCGTTCAAATGCCGCGGCAGATACTGCAATGAGTAAAAAAGCGGAGTATCAGACCTGTCTATATATTCCGGAAAGCTTTGTAACGAAGAATTTTGACTGTCAGATAGAGTATATAGATAACGGCAGTGCAGCACTCCTGTACACACCGGCACAGAAACAACAGGCAGATGAAATATATCAGGCATTATTAACAAAAGGAGGGGATTAGATGGCAGATTACACTATAATAGCAGATGTCAGTTCTTATATAGTAAAGACCCTGCGGGAAAAAATGTGCCCGGAGCCAATTCCGTCCCCAAACAACATTGAGATATCTTCTCCGGCATCGCAGGATGTGGACTATATTGTAGGTCTGTATCTTTATGAAGTCAAGGAAGAAGGTCAGATTGCACAACCGCCTCTGATGACCAGTGGTGGTGTGCGCTTACAGAAGCCACCTAATCCGTATAGTTTATACTATATGGTTTTTATCAATGGTTCTTCCCAGATGGGGCTGAAAGCTCCGGATATTCAAAAAATCATTGGGAGGATAGCGCAGATCGTCAATGATAACAGTTCTGTGCGGCCAAATCAACTGCAGCCATGGTTAGATGCTGAGGAACCTCCAATTGTACTGTCTCAGGCGAAGATAAGTCTGGAGGAAAAGGTAAGAGTATGGCAGGCAATCAATAAGCCATATCAGATCAGTCTGTTTTATAAGGCAGCACCGGTCTTCTTATCCAGCGAAGTGATTGTAGACACACCAAGAGTTGTAGATGCTGCATTTGGAATTAAATCAATGAATGAGGAAGGGAGGAGTTGACACTAGGTGGAAACATATATCGTCAGACATAGTCTTGATATGGTATTACAGCTGCGGGACACGACAACGGGGAAAAGTATTCTTGAGCATAATGTGGTATTCCGAAAAGATGGAAACATCGTATTTTTGGCCAATAAGGGCGGAGGTGTCTATGTGATCATGGATACCCCACGGATAAATACCCAATATGAGATAGAAGTATACGGATATGAGACGCAGACGGTCTCTGTGGAATATGGAGAATCAAAGAAGTCATACCGGATAATAGAAGTACCGTTAATCCCTAAGGAGAGAATGAATCCTGCTATAGATTATGTAACCATAAAAGGCAGAATGGATGGCATAGAGCGTCTGGAAGCGGTTTCTCTGAATGCAAAGTCTTGTTTTCTTCAGGAATATATTCCGAAGAAACAGCAGCTGATTTACTATGGAAACATGGAGCTTGCGGAGCAGGAATACGCATTGCTCAGTAAAGGGAAACAGGAATATCAGCGTTTTCAGATAAAAAAGGTAATTACAAAAACCGGGGTTACGATTCGGCAGCCGTTGAATCAGCCCTGTGCAGTGAATGATCCGATTGTAAGAATCGTGAGAGGTCAGATAGGGGGAGCAGGAGATTATCTGCTTCGGCTCCGGATAACAGATGATTCGGACACTTATCTGGTACGGTATGTAGTCGATGGACAAACATACTATCAAACGGTAGATTCGCAGGAGACAGAAAGAGAACTGGGTAAATAATATGGTATATATTACAGCCGGTACACAATGTATGTGTACATATGGAACAGCACCGAGTGTCTTGAATGTGACATCTCAGAGTACGGTGCTTATGGAAAATAAGCCGGTGGCAACGATTGCAGATTGTGCACCGAATACGAACCTGCCACCCTTTGCTCTGTGTATTTCACTGCAGAATCCGGCAGTACAGGCAGCAACGGCAGCAGCCTTGGGAGTTTTGACCCCACAGCCTTGTACGCTGGTTCCGGCGGGTACATGGAGGCAGTCTCAGATGACGACACAGGCAGGCGGTAAGCCCTGTCTGGTTATGGGATGTACGTTGACCTGCGGCTTAGGCGGAGGAACAATTACAGTTACATCACCTTCGCAACAAAAGGTAATACATAAATAGAAAGGAGTTAAATTATGGCAGAATATTTATCGCCGGGGGTATATGTAGAAGAATTTGACAATTCCCCACGTTCAATTGAAGGGGTAGGAACCTCGACAGCAGGCTTTATCGGCTTGGCAGAAAAAGGTGCAACGATTGGAGCACCTGTATTAGTAACCAGTATGAAGAACTTTACCAGAATCTTCGGAGGAGCTTTAAATGAATTCGAGTACGGAGAGTATCGGTATCTTGCAAATAGCGTAGAGCAGTTCTTTGTAAATGGAGGAACACGCTGTTATGTAGCCAGAGTTATTCCGGCAGATGCGAAGAAAGCGTCCGTAAAGAAGGGTATATTAACGGTTACTGCAGCAAATGAAGGTAAATGGGGCAACCGTATACAGGTTACCTTAACAAATGTCACTAAGAGAAAGATGCAGATTCTGGGCAAGAACGGTGACAGCTATGTAGCAAAAACAGTAGAAGGCTTCCGTGAAGGAGACCTAGTTACGGTAGATGGTGAGTATAACCGCATTGCCAGCATCTATGATAACACTGTAACATTTGCAAAACCATTTAAGAAAGATGTCATAGATACGGCAATCGTACCAAAGACTTTGATATATCTGGTGGAGACAAACATCAGTGTCCGTTATAACGAAGAGGTAGAGAATTATAATGGTGTAAGCTTTAACACAGCAAATCCGAATTACATCGGATATAAGATGGCAAACAGTGAATTGGTTAAGATCGAAGTGGCAGAAGCAAAGGAGCTTATGAACCCTGCAGAACTGATCCTCGGCAAGGGAAATACCAGTGGAATGTTCCTGCTGGATGGCGGAAGCAATGGCAACATCAGTAAGATAAATGCGGCTACCTTTATTGGCGAGGACAATGGACCGGGCGCAAGAACAGGTCTGGCTGCTTTTGTAGAGAATACAAACATCAGCATGCTGGCAATTCCGGGTGTTACAATACCGGAGGTGATTGTAGCATTGGTTGCACAGTGTGAGAACCTTAAGAATCGTATGGCAGTCATTGATATGCCGAAGGATATGTTCAAGACGAAGGATCTGTTGGAATATCGGGAAATAATTGACAGTAGTTATGCGGCAATGTATCATCCTTGGATTCAGGTTCTGGATCGGGCAACCGGACAGAGCGATTATATTCCACCTTCCGGTGCTGTGCTGGGTGTGTATTCCAGAAATGATATGTCACGCGGTGTACATAAAGCACCGGCGAACGAGACAGTATTCTGTACGGGCTTAAAAACAAACTATACCAGTGCTGAACAGGATGTCCTGAATCCTGCAGGTATCAATCTGATCCGTGCATTACCGGGTCAGGGCATTCGTGTATGGGGAGCAAGAACCGCCAGCAGCAACAGCCAGTTCCGATATGTAAATGTCAGACGTCTGTTCATCTACGTTGAGGAGAGTATCAAAGCCAATACAAACTGGGTTGTATTCGAACCAAATGATGTAAACCTGTGGCAACGGGTACAGATGACGATCAGTAATTTCTTAGATAATATGTGGAGAACCAATATGCTGGCAGGCACATCTGCAAATGAGGCATATTTTGTAGAGATTGGTACTTCGACTATGTCAAAGGATGATATTGCAAATGGCCGTTTGATCTGCAACATTGGTATTGCACCGTCTAAGCCGGCAGAATTTGTAGTATTCCGGATCACCCAGCATACGGCAAGTGCCGGTGGTGAAGGCAGCGAAGAATAATAACAGGAAAAGGAGTAGAGTATTATGGCAGTATCAGCATACGATAACGGAAACGGATTAGCATATCCGTTAACAAAAATGAATTTCTATGTCCATATTGATGGCGTAGAAGGAGCAAATGCAGCATTCAGTGAAGTAACGGGAATAGAGGCTTCTGTGGATGTGATCGAGTTCCGCCAGGGGAATGCCAACAGTCTGGCACCGGTAAAAATCCCGGGGCTGGTAAAGCATGGAAATGTTACCCTGAAGATGGGATATACGCTGGACAATGGATTCAAGACATGGCTGCGGGAATGTGTAAGTGAAGTGCGTGGACCGATGCCTAGATATAATGTTCAGATTGAAATGATCGATATTAACAGTGGTGCTCCGCAGTCAAAGGTAAATAATCTTACCGGCGGGGGAAGGGTATGGATGTTGACAAATGCATGGGTAGCTAAATATAATGCACCGGACTTAAACGCAATGCAGAGTGAAGTAGCGATTGAAACTCTGGAATTGGCATATGAAGAGCTGGTTATACCGAATTAAGGTTCAGGTACAGCAGTTATAACAGAAGTTGAAGTATGAGGCAGACCGGCAGTGGAGCTTCCGCTGCCGGGGATGTCCATAATTAAAGAAGGAGAACAAGGAGTGTCATATGGAAATTGAATTCGATTTTACATTGCCAAAGGGATATGTGGATAGTAATGGTGAGGTACATAGAAGGGGAAAGATGAGACTGGCAACTGCCGGAGATGAGATCAGCGCAACCAGAGACCCTCGTGTGCTGAGTAACCCGTCTTATCTGACCATTGCCATCCTGGGTAAAGTGGTTACAGAGCTGGAAGGAATGCCGATGGTTTCTGCTAATATTATTGAACGATTATTTACCGCAGATCTGGCATTTTTACAGGATATGTATCAGAGAATCAATGATGTGGAACCACCGGTGATACATGCGGTATGTCCGAAATGTGGGGAGGCCTTTGATATTCCTGTAAATTTTACCGCGGAGGGATAAGGCTATATCCGGTGGAGGATATGTATCAGGAGTTATCCTTTATATCCTACTATTTTCATTGGGGAAGTTCTGAAGTCATGAAGTTAGATCATGCCAGCCGGCGGAGATGGTGTCAGGAGATTTCAGAGATTCATAAGCGGATAAATCCCTCGAAGCAGGAACATGAGAAAAGTATCTTAGATATGCAGCCAACCAGACGGTAGGAGGTGGACATGGAATATGGGAGAAGAGAAAGCGTTTCAGATGGATAACAGAGATAATTATTCAATAGTCAGAAATACAGGGAGCCATCCGGTAATCGGATATTCCTTCATGCTGCGTGTAGAAGGAATCTATGATTTACCCTGCCGGGCGGTCAGAGGCTTTCAGAAGGAAAATGAATTTGAATACATTCAGGAAGGCGGTATGAATGATTATGTGCATATTAAGCGGAAACCCATATCCAAGCCGTTTACCTTTAAGGTAGAACGTTATGTGGGAGTAGACTTGATAGACCCGTTGCCACTGGGAAGCGAACCGGTGCTGCCGGTGATCCTGTTTGTAAATGCCTGTGCATTTCCAAGTCTGAAGCCGGTGCGTACATATACATTTACAGGCTGTACCGTTATTGCGAAGGATTACGGAGAACTGGATGCGGAAAAGAGCGGACTGGTAGTAGAGACGACTACCATAGCTTATCGGGAAATGGTATGCGTGGCTGTTCCGACAGATACTCTGAGTCTGGGCAAGAGTGGTATGCAAAAGGAGGCGGCAAAGGCAGATGGAGATAATTCTGCAGTTGTAGGTTATGCCGAGAGACCGTTAAATGAAAAAAAGAAGAAAAATCGGGTAGAGAATCAGAAGGAAGCAGCAGCGAAGGCTACATGGAGTAAGGATAAGCCTGCGAATGCGAAGGCAGTTACGAATCCGGAGCCAAAGGCAAAGGATAAATTAACGAGTATGATAAGCTCGGCAGAGGCTGTTACCTGGGATAATCAGACACATGCAAGAATAAAGGATGAGAAATCATTATCGGATATGATAACCTTCAGCACGAAGAATCGCTGGCCGAAGAAGGAGCATGCGTTAAAAATGCCTAAGAAGCCGCAAGAGGATTCATGAGAAGAAGGATGGAAATTAAGAAAGAAGCTTGAACAGGAAGCTTTTGAGGAGAAACCAGTATGCTTACAGTAAAATCTCCAATTTCATTAGTGATCAACAGACCGATTGGACAGGGATATGATAGCTTTGGACAACGGATTTTAGGCAATTACCAGTTGTTGCAGACGAACCTGGAAGCGGAAGACTTTCTGCATCTGGTAACTGCGCCGCCGGAAATTTATTTTGGTGAGGGCGGTATGACACAGCTGGTTGAAAATGTGGATATCAGACAGGACCAGAATGTGAAGCTGTCTCTGATCAATAATATGGTTAACCGCATTGTATTGGCACAATCCGATACGATCACTTATCAGGACCGGGTATTTATATCCGGTATCATGCGGAAGCTGGGAATCCGTCAGATCCAGAAATTCATGAAGGAGATAAACAGCTTAAGGGAAGAGACAAATAATATCAGGGAACTGGTACATATATATTCAGAGCATTCGGATACCCTGCGTGAAATGACTCTGCAATACAAACAGGAAATGCGGGCAGAAGGCGAACCGGAGGCGGAAGAAGCCGGACAGCAGCAGAGATCGGATAATTATCTGTATCAGACTATATTGAATCGTCTGCAGATAGATAAAATCTATCAGGAGATGAAGACATTTACAATGACGTATCCGGGTAATAATACCTATATCCGGCAGGATGAAATGCGGTTGAGTGAGCAGAACCGCCTGTTGCAGCAGATACAGCTGCAGAAGCTGCAGAATGTAACGCATATGGAGCAGCAGCCGTTGGTTTATCAGCACATAAATGCTTATGAGTATGAACCGGAGGAAAGTACAACGATTAAAGCATCCGTAACTACCCGATTAGTACAGGCAGTATTATATGATATTTTAGATCGTATTTATAACCTGCGTATGCCGCAGCTTGAAATCAGCAAGCACAGCTGGTACCGGTTGAATCAGGACTTTTATCAGGCGGCAGGCGATACCATTGAACGGTTTCAGGAAAATCATCGGATGCAGGTATTGCATGCAGATGAGGTTAATACTTACATGGAGCAGATGCAGTATCAGCAAAATCAGGAGTTGCAGAGCTTAAAACAGCTGATTACCTATGCTGAGCAGGTAGAACAGGTCCGCAATACGGAGCAGTATATGAATGCCGGTAATCTGACGTGGAACTCTGAACAACGGACGAATGAACGAACAGAGACTTACAATACTCAGACACAGATAGAGCAGGAGATAAAGAATATCAGTGAGAATCTGAACAATGAGCAAATGGTGGTTCAGAACAGTCAGACACGGATAGAACAGGAGCTAAAGAGGATTAACCGGCAGAATATTGAAAATCGGCAGAAGGCGGTACAGATATTGGAGCAGACACGGGAGGTTACATCCCGGATGCCGGACCGGAAGGAAATGATGCGGCAGGGACTGCGGGCATTAGAGCATCCGCAGGAGGTACTGTTGGAATATCATCAGAGAATACAGCAGGAAACTACGGAGCAGACACAGCTTACAGAAGCATATGATCAGATCCTGACACCGGAGACTCGTGAAATCTTCCGGATCCTGGAACAATACCGGAAGAATCCGGAGCAGGTCGTTAAGCAGGGGCTGGTAAGAGAACAGGCTGACGGACAACTGATGGCAGATCTGGTCTATCAGGAGCAACAGTTGACGGAAGAACAACAAAAGACGTCGGAAGTCTTCCTGACAGAGGCGGAAGAGCATGTATATCATCAGACAGTGGAGCAATGGAACCGGCCACAGGAGTACAGGGAGCTTCACCAGGAGCTGCCGCAGATTTGGGAAACGATCGATCTGGTACATAAGGAGCAGACGAATCACCTTGATGAAGAGGTGATAGAGGAGTTGTTGGAGCAGAATCACACCCTGCGTCAGAATACTGTACAGAAGGAACAGCTTCTGACGACCGAGCATATTGAGGAGCTTCAGACACGGACGGTACATCATCAGACGGTGGAAACTTCAGCTGCAGATATTGAAAAAATGATACAGCAGGGAATGCGGAATCAGGTAGCGGAATTATCCGATCAGGTATATAACCGTCTGGAACGGCGGCTTGGAAACGACAGAATGAGAAGAGGACGATAGAAAATCAGGAGGTGGAAACATATGTCAATAGGTTCAGCATTAAAAGGTAATATTACCGGTGCATTGGGAAATATCGAGCGGGCAGTCATTATGTTTCCAAAGAATGGTACGAGGGAGCTTCGATTGGAAGAGAACAGTATCGTGATGGATGGTGAAAAGAGTCAGGCACTTGAGCTGGCATCCAAGAAGCTGAACAGTAATAAACTAGGCAATAAGCTGGCAGCTCTGGATGCAGGACTTCAGGAAAAGGCGAAGGGCAATCTGGAAGGCAATATATACATGGTGCAGTTTAATCCGGCGACCATCCGTATTAGCGCAGTGGGTGGAGGAAATTTCGCAGTTGCAAGCTATGGCGGCAGTGGTTCCGGTGTAAACTTTCAGGGACTGAATGCCAGAATTGACGTATCCATGACTTTGATTCTGGATGCGGTTAATAATAAAGAGGCTTTCGGACAGGATAAGCTGATAGTGGAGCCGGTAGAGATCGCAAAAGGTGTAGCAGAAGGAGTCAAGACCGCCGCAGGTAAGAATTATAGCGTTCAACAACAGGTAGAGGGTTTTCATGCAGCTATGCGGATCATGGACTATACAAAGGTGAAGTTTATATGGGGAGGCTCTGTATTGGAAGGTGGGCTGACCAGAGTGAATTCCCGATATACCATGTTCAGTCCGACCGGTAATCCGATCCGGGCAGAAATGGGGATTACGATCACTTGTCTGGGCGATGCGGTAAAGAAGTGGAAACAGGCATATGACCGCGAATTTGCGGGCAAGGATTATCTGATAACGCAGAAGACTTCACAGACCTTAAGCAGTCTGGTGAATCTATAGCAGAGGGGTAAGGAATATGGCAAATGTATTAAAAGGAGCAGCCGGCAGCCTGACCGGCAGGGTTGAAAAGGGCTATCTGCTGGTAAAAAAGGCAGAAACATTACCGGATGAACCGCAGACTACGCGGACACCGCTAAAAAGCGGAGGCTCTGCGACAGGAGTTGGAAATACCCTAAAGAAGGCAAATCAGAAAATAGGGCAAAAGCTGAATGCGGCATCTGAGGCATTAAAGGGAATGTCCGGTCAGATAAAGAATAATTCGAATGGATATATTCCGATACAACTGCAGTATAACCCTTCCAGTATACAGATATCCACAATGAAAGGTGATATTCTGAATCGGAGTGCAGGCGGACTTGGAGAGAATGTATTTCAGCAGTGGACAGTACCGGTACAGACCACCATGTCGGTGGATTTGATCTTTGATGATATGAATGTGATGGATGCATTTAATTTCGAGAATATTGTAAGTATCTCCGGGGGGCGCGACTTAGGAAAGCAGCTATACGGTTCGCAGAAGAGTGCAGGTGGATTCAGTGTGAGACCGTTAGTCGAAGCGGTCGTGGGTGCCATGTCGATGGATGAAAGCCGGCAGGTGATATTTGTCTGGAATCAGATGGCATTTGATGGGTCTCTTGTCGGCGTTGATACGGAATATACGATGTTCAATCGTTTGGGCGAGCCGATCCGGGCGAGAGTCAGGATACAGATATTCCAGCAGAATATTACAAAGACAAAGGCCGGGAATACCACAGTTTATAAAAAGCATGATATAGAATACTGGGAACAGGCATATGCGAAGCTCTTTAACAGTAATTATGCAGGCGGTGGAAGCAATGCATTGCAGCACTTAAATAAAGCAAGTAATCTGATTAATTTATAGCAGAGGGATAAAAATGGCAACTATGGATTTTGAATCATTACAAACCAAATATGATGGATTTCAGACTCCGACAGCTGTGATCAAGATTAATGATCGTATGGTGACTGATGAAAAGCTTCCGTTTCAGATATCAGATATTGAGGTTGACTTGACCTGTGGATATGAGGCATCTATAGCATCTTTTCATATCTATAATGTATATAGCACTGTGAAGGGACAGTTTGAAACAGAAGAGATACAGAAATACATTTATCTGGGCTCTAAGGTAGAAATCTATTTAGGATATGGAGCAACGGCAAAGCTGGTATTTGTTGGTGTGATCGCGAAAGTCGCGTATCAGATGCTGGAGTATGAGGTGCCATGTATTCAGGTGACATCCATGGATGCAAAAAGCATCATGATGGCAGGAAATTACAGCCGTCAGTTAAAGGCAACGCAGTTTACGGAAGCGGCGAAAGAGATACTGATGAAGACGGCCTATGCCAGATTACAGTCCAAGGGGATCATCAGGAATATACAGGTGTCACAGCCGGTATTAAAGCCTTCGGTGGATGGTGCTTCCGCTGATCAGACGATAGAAATGGTGGCAGAGAGTGATTATGAGTTTCTGGTGAAGCTGGCGAAGAAGAACAATTACGAATTCTTCTGTGAATGCGGGGATGTTATCTTCCGCAAGGCAAAGTCTGTACAGACTCCTTTATTTACATTGACACCGTCCGAGGGAATCTATAGCTTTGAAGTCGAATATGACATTACAGGACTGGCCGAGATTATTTATGCCAGAAGTACAGATCCTTCGAAAGCAAAGCTGATTGAATCCAAGGGAAAATTCTCAAATAAGATTTCACTTGGTAATAAAGCAAAACCATTGATCAAGGGATCTGAAAGGGTTTATATCGACCCTACGATTTCCAGTAAGGAAGAAGCACAGAATCGGGTAGACCGTTTGATGGAGGATATGTCATTCCGATACGGAACCCTGACTTGTGATATGGTAGGAATTCCGGAAATGAAACCGGGATATTTTCTGGATATGCAATGTATGGGAGAAGGACCGTCAAATGTATTCTATATGGTTGGCGTGCATCATTCGTTGAGAGGTTCCGGGGGATATAGTATGAGGATTACGGGCAGGACAAATGCAATGCTGTAAGCAGGATAGGAGTGTAGGGCTGTGGGATTGTATGACATTATTGATGAAATAGCAGAAAAACAGGTCATGAAGACAGAGACCGGTGACAACCGGATATTCGGAGTTGTGCTGGGAGTTGTGACAGATAATTATGATGCCACGATGAAAGGCAGGGTGTGTGTAACGGTTCCGGTCCGGGATGAGAATGCGAATAACCTGAAATGGGCGAGAGTGGCAATGCCTTCGAGCGGTAAAGAATGGGGACATTATTTTCTGCCGGAAATCGGCGATCAGGTGCTTCTGGTATTTGAGCAGGGCAATATTGAGAAACCGTATGTTATTGGATGCATCCCGAAGGACTCAGATAAGTTCTTTAAGAGTACGGTTCAGCAAAACAATGAATTGAAGAGAATCGTGACCAAGCATGGTAGCACGCTGGAATTCGAGGACGCCGCACAGGGAGACGGAGAGGAAGATAAGATATCCCTATATACACCCGGAAATAAACACAAGCTGGTGCTGGACAATCAGAAGAAACAGATCCTGGTCAGTGATGAAAAGGGTGATAACAAAGTTGAGCTGTTGACAGAGAGTGGAGAAATGCGAATAAAGGCAAAGGCTAAATTAAAGCTTGAGGTCGGGGATGGAGTAACGATCCTGATGAATGGTGAAAAAGGAAGTATATCCGTTGAATGTAATAAATTAACTGTAAAGGCACAGGATTCTGTAGATCTGAATTCGAATGCAAAGGGAAAGCTTTCGGCAGCGAATCTGACATTATCGGCAACCACCGCCCTTAAGGCGGAGAGTAGTGGTACGGTGAAGATCAGTGGTACACCGATATCCATTGGCTAGCAACAGAAAGGAGACTGTATGGATGAGAAGTTATATCTGGGAGCAGGGCTGAAGTTTCCGCCGCAGGTAAATAAAGCAACCGGAAGATTTGTATTATCTTCGAAGGAAGAGAGTGTAAAAGAGAGCATTTATCTGATCCTGATGACGCAGAAGACAGAACGGTTTATGCGTCCGGAATATGGAAGCAGCATTCTGTCATATGCATTTGCAGATACCGGAGAGACAATGCTGGCACTGATGCAGCAGGAGTTGGAAGCAGATATTCTGAATAATGAGCCAAGGATCGATCAGGTAACGATCCGTATGGACGCCCGCAGTCAGAGCGGATGCCTGATGATATATATTGATTATCGGTTAAGGGGAGGCAGTGTCCGGGATAATATGGTATTTCCGTTTTATCTAAGCGGAGAACCGGAAGAAGAGAGTGAAGCGTATGAGACAATGGAACAAGAACAATTATAATACCATAACGATTGATTCCAGAACGGAGCAGGATATATTGCAGGAAATAAAGCGACTGTCCGAGTCCTATGTACCGGAGTGGAAGTTTGATACGGAGAATCCGGATATAGGATCTGTTATCAGTATGATCTATGCACGTCAGATGATGGACAATGTGGATAAATATAATGATGCGCTGGAGCAGTTTCGAGTAGAATTTGTAAATATGCTGGGAGTATCCCTGCGTCCTGCGATTCCTGCAAGTGCCATGGTGACTATGCAGCCGGCAGAAGATTCTATGACCGGAGTTGCAGTTGATCGGGGAGTAAAACTGTTGGCGGCAACCGAGAAGGATGAGCCGGTAGTATTTGAGACGGAGAGTCCGATTTATGTTACGACATCCCGACTGGTCCGGATGTTTATGACCTCTGCCGGAACCGGGAAGATGCTACCGTTATACGGGACGTTTCAACCGCCATATTATATTGATAAGCCGGATGAGCAGGAGTATCGGGAATATCCGTTTGGACTGTTTGAATTCCGGAAGACCGGACTCGAGAAGCATGGGCTGCTCTTATATCATTCCCATTTATTTGATGTTGAGAACAGTAATATTATTCTTGAAATAGAGGATGGTGCGGAATTTATGGAAGGCCTGCAGCAGGGGCAGTACCGGATCCTGTATTATGGAGAAGAGGGCTTTATTCCGTTTACAAAGGTAGAAATTAATGAAAACGGAAATCTATATCTGCAGAAATCCGCTCCGTGTAAGAAGGTTGAAAAGGCAGGGCGGAGTTACTCGGTGATCCTGCTGGAAGCATGTAAGAATCCGGCACAGGCCGTTGTTTTTCGGGATATCCGGGTATCCTCCTTCGGAACACCGGTTGCACCGAAATTTGTGAATACGGGAAGTCTGGATTTAGATGTCCGGGAGTTTCGGCCGTTTGGTGATACGTTAGCACTGTATGAGGAGGTTTATATCGGAGAGGATGAATATTTCCATAAGCCGGGTGCGCGAATTACAATACGGTTTCAGCTCCGTTTGGAAGAGAATTCCATATATCTGACAAAGCATGAGGAAGAAGAATCATTAAAGATCATCAAGCGCAAGCCACGGGTATTGATAACGGAGGTCATGGCAGATACTTATGTGGATGAGGTGGTACTGGAATATTATAACGGTACCGGATGGAAACAGCTGGAGTGTGAGAAATCCTATGGACAGATATTCCGTACGGAGAAGTCCAGAGAGTGTGAGATATCCTTCCTGTGTCCGGAAGACTGGCAGGAACAGACAATCGGTGGTGACAATGGAAGATGTATACGACTGCAGGTATTGAAGGCAGATAACTGCTATCTACGTCCGTGTACACATCATTATCCGGTGATAACAGATATGCAGATCGCATATGCATATGACGGACAGATATTCAGACCGGAATATCTGGAACGATTGTCAGGCACACAGAAGCAGGATCTGACGAAGCTGTTATATGGGGAACAGCCAATACCGGCGTTTGGCAGAGGCAGTTATACGGATACTGCTTTATATATGGGCTTTGATAAAAAGATGGAGAATGGACCTATCAGTATCCTGTTTGAGTTAGAAGAGGATGGTAATTTCCAGGGGGTCGGATTTGAATATTATTATTCTTCAAGGAAAGGATTCCGGCGATTAAGGCTGGTGGATTATACGAATGGAATGACGAATTCCAACCGGATCGTATTCCTTCCGCCTGCAGATATGGCACCGGTTATATTGGAGGACAGGAAATGCTATTGGATCAAAGTAGTCGATAAGGAAGGAAGTCTGGATGCAGAAGGAGTGTTCCGTCCGCGTATTGCTAATATTTATATGAATGCGGTGGAGGTTACGAATGCAGAGACGCTGGCAGAAGAAGAGTATTATATTGACGAGGTGCAGCCGGATATGAGCTTTCGCCTGTATGCAGACAATGTGCTGTCAGCAGAGGTCTGGGTAAATGAGACGAACAGTCTTACGGAGAGTGGTAAAAATAAGCTGCTGGCAACGCATCCGGATAAGGTTCGTATGGAAAGAGACATGCAGGGAAATGTCATAAGGTTCTTTGTACGTTGGGAAGAGGTAAATAATTTTGATTGTTCAAGGGCAGGGGACAGGCATTATTGTATAGACCGCATGAATAAGCTGCTGATATTCGGAGATGGGGTTCATGTACAGATACCAAGAAATACTGCGGATGTGTCCTTTCTTGTACAGATTTCCAGATGCGGAGGCGCAGAAGGAAATCTGGAGCCGGGTATGATCAATGCCAGTATGAGCAATCTATTATTTATAAATAATA
>ERZ1035006.1015-NODE-1015-length-20090-cov-7.566908_pt1 | contig 20090 bp, 14 predicted proteins | sample MGYA00520694_ERZ1035006 | MGnify/ENA primary metagenome ERZ1035006 (study PRJEB33766, sample SAMN09781746) | gut metagenome | biome: gut microbiome | host: Homo sapiens | place: Madagascar | study: EMG produced TPA metagenomics assembly of the PRJNA485056 data... | reverse complement strand
CGAGACACCGCCGGGCAACCGGAGCAGCTTGATCAGAATGCCACTGCGCCCACAGTCAGGCAGCCCAATGATTAAATAGGTTCGCAAACGCCTAATAGAAAAAGAAAAGGAGAACGAAAATGATTACAAATGGGTTTACTTATGTTGCTGTATTAATCTTTATGGCAGCGGTCCTGGTGACATTGGACAAGAGCTCAACCGGAGTAATGAAAAAATTTTTCAGTTATGTTCCGGCCGTTGTTCTGTGCTACCTGATTGCAATGCTTCTTTGCACATTGAAAGTATGGGATATGGAGGCTACCAAGCCGGCGTACACCGCATTGAAGAATAATATGACATATGCGATGATCTTCGCGATGCTGCTTCGGTGTGACATCCGTAAAGTGATCAAATTAGGACCGAAAATGTTGATTGGTGTGCTTTCTGCTACTGCAACGATCGTCGTAGGATTTATTGTGGCTTTCCTTCTGATGAAGGGTGTGATCGGCAGCGATGCATGGATGGGACTTGGCGCACTCTGCGGTTCATGGATCGGTGGAAGCGGAAACATGGTTGCTGTGCAGACCGCGCTCGATATCAGCGAGGCAGATATGGGCTATGCGCTGGTGATCGATTCGATTGATTATTCCCTGTGGGTAATGTTCCTGCTGTGGGCGATTCAGCTCGCACCGAAGTTCAATAAGTGGACAAAGGCAGATACAAAAGTGCTGGATGAGGTCTCTGTTCGCCTGGAAGAGGAAGCAAAAGCAAATACAAAGCCGATTACGTTCCAGAGCCTGATCCTGTTGATCGGTAGTGCATTGCTGGTAAGTGCGGTTGCATCCAATCTCGGCACCATATTATATGATCTGACCAATTTCTCAGACAAGGCGACATGGACAGTTCTGGTCGTAACAGCAATTGCATTGGTCGCAGCAGTTACCCCGCTTGGTAAAGTAGCTGGTTCCGGTGAAGTATCGAACCTGTTATTATATACAGTTATCGGTCTGCTGGCTTCACGCGCGAGTCTGTTAGAGCTCGGTGATGCACCGGCATGGATCATTACCGGATTTATCGTATTGTTGATACATGCAGTATTGCTGATCATTATCTGTAAGCTGCTCAAACTGGATATGTTTACCGCAGGAGTGGCATCATTGGCAAATATCGGTGGTACGGCATCTGCTCCGGTTCTGGCAGGTTCTTACTCAGGCGCACTTGTTCCGGTTGGTATTCTGATGGCACTGGTTGGTTACGTAATCGGAACTCCGGTAGCGATCGTATGTGCGAGAATTATGTCAATGCTGGCATAGAATACAGCTTGATTGTAACTGTGAGGGTACTGAACAGTTACGTTTGATTGAACAGACAGTAGAGAATAGTGAAAAATATTCGGCGAATAAGAGAACGGTATGCATCCTGGCATGTTTCCTTATTCGCCGGAGTTGTTTAGAAAGGGATTTATATATGAGCATTTTGAGTGGTTTGGAACCCCATGAGGTATTTCGGTATTTTGAAGAGATCTGTCAGATTCCGCATGGTTCTGGTAATACAAGGGCAATGAGTGATTATTTAAAAGAGTTTGCGGTTGCACATCAGCTGAAATATCGTCAGGATGAATACAACAATGTGATCATCTGGAAAGATGCGGCTCCCGGATATGAATCATGTCCGACTGTCATGCTGCAGGGTCACATGGATATGGTCTGTGAAAAAGAAGAAGGCTGCGAGAAAAACATGGAGACCGAGGGACTGGATCTGTTCATAGATGGAGATATGATCGGTGCACACGGAACGACACTGGGGGGAGATGATGGTATCGCGGTCGCAATGGCTCTGGCAGTGCTGGATCAGGATGACATCTGTCATGGCCCGTTAGAGTGTGTCTTTACAGTCGACGAGGAAGTGGGTCTGAAAGGTGCACTGGGACTGGATACATCAGATCTGAAAGCTGCCTATATGATCAATATTGATTCGGAGAAGGACAAGGTGCTCACAGTGAGCTGCGCCGGATCCATCCGTGCATTTTTCAGATTTCCGTTACAGCGTGGGTCATTTGAAGGAACAGCACTCACGATATCAGTCGATGGTCTGCAGGGTGGACATTCCGGAGAGGAGATACATCTGGGACGTGCGAACGCGAATGTGCTGCTCGGCCGGTTATTATATGAGATCAGCTGTGTGACAGACCTGCGGATTGTTGAGATCAAGGGCGGGACAAAAGAAAATGCGATTCCGCGTGTTGCCGGGGCGAGGGTTTTAGTGGCTGACGAACAAAAGGCATTGCAGATTGCCGCAGAGAAAACAGCAGAGATCAAAAAAGAATTTTACAGCACAGATAAAGATATACAGATTTGTGTGACAGCAGCAGGTGTCGGGAACGAACCGGCATTTGACCGAAGCCTGACAGAACGGCTCACTTGTTTCCTGTTTTGTGCTCCGAATGGTGTGCAGGTGATGAGTGCGGATGTACCGGGACTGGTGCAGACCTCCTTAAATATAGGAAGGATTTATCAGGAAGAGGATGCGGTTGTCTGTAGTGCGATGCTTCGGTCATCGGTCAATTCACAGAATCAGGAAGTATTGGCCAAGCTGCAGGCGCTCTGTAAGGCGCTGGGTGCAAAGGTGCGTGTAGAATCTGCTTACTCTGCATGGGAGTATCGGGCAGCTTCTCCTCTGCGCGAGACGATGATCACGGCATTCCGGAATGTGTATGGTGAAGAACCGAAGATAGAAGCATTGCATGCAGGGCTAGAATGTGGAATTTTATCCGGAAAGATGCCTCATCTGGATTGCATTTCGATCGGACCGGATCTGCCGAATATCCATACGCCCCGGGAGCGGTTGTATATTCAGTCAACCGGAAGAATCTGGAGACTTTTGCTGGAAACATTGAAACAATTGACGGAATAATTGGAATAAATGGAGGAAATGACGATGGAGAAGAATACATGTACGATCGCATTTACCGGTGATATTGGCTTTGACAGGTATATGGCAGGGCGCTGGACAGACCCCGAACTCCTTTCCGAAGGTGTGGTGAAGTTTCTCCGCGACTCAGATCATGTGGTGGCAAACGTAGAGGGGGCATTATATGAAGGGGAAGATACGACAGGAAGAGGTGTATTTTTCCATACGATGAACCCGGCTGCAACCTGTGTATTGGAGGCGATCGGAAGCGATGTGTGGAATATCAGCAACAATCATATTATGGATGCAGGATTAGAAGGACTGATATCGACCAGAAACATTGCAAGGGAAATGAATTGCAAAACAATCGGAGCAGGTGTAAACGAAGTGGAGGCTTCTGAGCCGGTGTATATCGAAGAAGCTGGTGGAATCGGTATGTTTGGTGTGGCATACATGAAAGAGTGCATTCCGGCAGGAAAGGATGAACCCGGCGTATTTCGATGGGATGACCTTGATTATATTAAGGCACGAATTGATGAAGTAAAGAAAGACCATCGCTGGTGCATCATCGTAGTGCACGGTGGGGAAGAATTTGCAGATCTGCCGAATCCGTATACCAGAGACCGTTATCTGAGATATTTAGAGCTTGGTGCGGATATCGTGGTAGCGCATCATCCGCATGTGACGGAAAATTATGAGACATTCGAAGATGGAAAGGCTATTTTCTATTCGCTGGGCAATTTTATCTTTGATACGGATTATCAGAGAGCGCATCCGTATACAGACCGCGGTGTGCTGCTGAAGCTGTATCTGACCGAGGAGGATATGGCATTTGAGGCAATCGGTATACAGATCGTGCGCGGAGAAGAACGCATAATAGATTGCGAATTGCCCGGGATATTCACCGATATCAGCCAGGAAGAATATGAACTGCTGTCTCCGCTTGCATCCAGGGTATTTTTAGAGGAAGAACGGAAAAAGATGATATATCTGGAACCAGAGCGTTTTACAGATGCGAGCCAGGAAGTCTGGGATGCATATTATTTCAGTACGGAGCCGGATGGCTATGATGAGGGAGCGCATATGGATCTCTCGGTTATTGTTCCGTATACACAGCTTGCAGACCGGGAGGATTGGAAGAAGAGTAAGCTGACGAAGGTCGTGGACTATCTGTTCCGCAGATAAGGATCATAAGAGGATCATGGGTGGTGTGTTTACATCGTCTATGATCTTCTTTAATTTTATGAAAAAATTGTGAATTGTTAGCACTCTCTCTTGACGAGTGCTAATGTGCGGTATATAATGCATAGCATAAGGAGCAAAAGAGACACGATCCTTATTTTATATACATCTATAAGCATCATGAAAGGGGGAACTTTTATGAATATTCAGAAATTTACTCAAAAATCTATCGAAGCAGTCAATGACTGTGAGAAACTGGCATATGAATATGGAAATCAGGAGATCGAACAGGAGCATCTGTTAGTTGCGTTGCTGCATCAGCCGGATGGCCTGATTCCGAAATTGATCGAAAAGATGGAGATCCAGCTGGCGCATTTTACAAATAATGCGGAGAATAAGCTGGCTGCCCGCGTGAAAGTGAGCGGTGGACAGGTATTTGTCGGAAAAGACTTAAATCAGGTGCTGATCCATGCCGAGGATGAGGCAAAGGCACTCGGTGATGAGTATGTGTCTGTGGAACATCTGTTTCTGGCATTACTGAAATATCCGAATAAGGCGATGAAAGAGCTGTGGAAGGAGTATGGGATCACGCGGGATCGTTTTCTGGCTGCATTATCGACCGTGCGCGGGAACCAGCGTGTGACGACAGACAATCCGGAAGCAACCTATGATACATTGGAAAAATACGGATATGATATGGTCGAGCGTGCGAGAAACCAGAAACTCGATCCGGTCATCGGACGAGATGAGGAGATCCGTAACGTTGTCCGTATTCTGTCACGTAAGACCAAGAATAATCCGTGTCTGATCGGTGAACCGGGTGTAGGTAAAACGGCAGTCGTAGAGGGACTGGCACAGCGTATCGTCAAGGGCGATGTTCCCGAAGGACTGAAGGATAAAAAGCTGTTTGCACTCGATATGGGTGCTCTGGTGGCAGGTGCAAAATACCGTGGTGAGTTTGAGGAGCGTTTAAAAGCCGTGCTTGATGATATCAAAAATTCCGACGGACAGATCATCCTGTTTATCGATGAGCTGCATACCATCGTCGGAGCAGGCAAGACGGATGGCGCAATGGATGCCGGTCAGCTCTTAAAGCCGATGCTGGCGCGTGGCGAGCTGCACTGTATCGGTGCTACGACGCTGGATGAATATCGTGAGTATATTGAAAAAGATGCTGCATTAGAGCGTCGTTTCCAGCCGGTCATGGTTGAGGAACCGACAGTGGAGGATACGATCTCAATTCTGCGTGGACTGAAAGAACGTTATGAAGTCTTTCACGGAGTCAAGATCACGGATGGTGCACTCGTTTCGGCAGCAGTATTGTCAAACCGGTATATCAGCGACCGTTTCCTGCCGGATAAGGCGATCGACCTTGTAGATGAGGCATGTGCACTGATCAAGACAGAACTGGATTCGATGCCGGCAGAACTGGATGAGTTGAACCGTCGTATTATGCAGCTGCAGATTGAGGAGACTGCGTTAAAGAAAGAGACTGACCGGCTGTCAGCAGAACGTCTGGCAAATCTGCAAAAGGAACTGGCAGAGTTGAAAGATGAATTTTCAGCACAGAAGGCACAGTGGGAAAACGAAAAGGCATCTGTCGAAAAGGTACAGAAACTGCGTGAAGAGATTGAGCAGGTCAAAAATGATATCAAGACTGCACAGCAGAATTATGATCTGGAAAAAGCCGCAGAGTTACAGTATGGACGTCTGCCGCAGCTGCAACAGCAGCTCGATATGGAAGAACATGCGGTAAAGGATAAAGATCTGTCACTGGTACATGAGAATGTCAGTGAGGAAGAGATCGCGAAGATCATCTCACGTTGGACAGGTATTCCGGTAGCTAAATTGAACGAATCTGAGCGTAATAAGACACTGCATCTGGACGAAGAACTGCATAAGCGAGTAATCGGACAGGATGAAGGTGTGACACGTGTCACAGAGGCTATCATCCGTTCCAAAGCGGGCATCAAAGATCCGACAAAGCCGATTGGTTCGTTCCTGTTTTTAGGACCTACCGGTGTTGGTAAGACCGAACTGGCAAAGGCGCTGGCGGCAAGCCTGTTTGATGATGAGACAAACATGGTACGTCTCGATATGAGCGAATATATGGAGAAGCATTCCGTATCGCGTCTGATCGGAGCGCCTCCCGGATATGTTGGATATGAGGAGGGTGGTCAGCTCACGGAGGCAGTGCGTAGAAAACCGTATTCGGTTGTATTATTCGATGAGGTAGAAAAGGCACATCCGGATGTATTCAACGTATTGCTTCAGGTATTGGATGATGGACGGATCACCGATTCACAGGGTCGTACTGTGGACTTTAAAAATACGATCCTGATTATGACATCAAACTTAGGTGCACAGTATCTGCTGGATGGCATTGACGAGAATGGCAATATCACGCCGGAGGCAGAAGCAGCTGTCATGGGCGAGCTGCGTAGTGCATTCCGGCCGGAGTTTTTGAACCGGCTGGATGAGACGATTCTGTTCAAGCCTTTGACCAAGAAGGACACGGGTGGTATCGTGCGGCTTCTGCTGGCAGACCTAAACAGCAGACTGGCAGATCGTGAACTCACAGTTGCACTTACGCCGGAAGCAGAGAACTTTGTGATTGATCAGGCATACGATCCGGTATACGGAGCACGGCCGCTCAAGAGATATCTGCAAAAGACGGTAGAGACACTGTCCGCAAAGCTGATTCTGGCAGACGAGGTAGGTGCCGGAGATACAATAGAAATTTATGTCAATGGAGATGCGCTGGCTGCGAGACGCGCTGAGGCATAAGATGAAAAAAACGGAGAGATTTATTTCTCTCCGTTTTTTTTGCCTTTTTGCATGGATACATGAGTTGATCCGCTTCGCGGAAGACTTCTTTTTCAAAAGTCGTGTCTGGCTGATTTTCACCCCGCCTTACAGTCAAAGGCTGAGTCATCTTTTGTGAGTTTTTGGTCTGGCATTTGTCGCCCCTCGGCATCCATCGTAAACTGATCCCGGCAGATCAGGTCAGATACCCTTACAAACTCATATCCTTTGTCCTGCAAAGTCGTGATCAGTTCGTCGAGAGCCTGGGCAGTGTATTTCGCACCGTTGTGGCACAGAATGATGGAACCGTTGCCTAAATGCTTGTGATTGGTGACAGTATCTACGATTGAGGCTACACCGTAATCCTTCCAGTCAAGAGAATCGACATCCCATTGAATGCTGTAGTAGCCGAGATCAGTCGCTGTCTGGATGACTTCATTGGAATAATCACCGTAAGGAGGCCGGAATAGAAACATTTCATAGCCGGTCAGATTTTTGACCTTTTCATGGACAAGGGTGAGCTCCTCGCGCATCTGCCCGGTACTTAGCTGACTCATATTCTTGTGATTTTCGCTGTGATTACCCAGATCATGCCCGTCTGCTAAAATCGCTTTTACATCGTCGGGGTATGACTCCACCCAGCCACCGGTCATAAAAAAAGTGACATGCACATGATGTTTTTTGAGTGTATCAAGGATCTGGCGAGTGTCCTCATTCCCCCACGCCGCATCAAAGGTCAGTGCGATCTGTGGCTTGTCAGTCTGGACGCAGTAGATCGGAAGGTCACGGCCGTTTACGGTAGTTGAGACACTGACGACCCCGGGCAGATAGCAGCATGCGCCGACGAGCAACAGGCAGACACAGAGTACCAGCGCAGTGAGTCTGATTTTTACAGGGTTGATGTGTATGTGCTTTGTTGAGTTTGTATCCATGAAAATTCTCCCAGAATATTGTAGTTCTGTTTTAAGTATATGAGCAGTGTTTGGAAATATATCATAGATCTTTACTTTTTCGATGAAATTGCCGATTATATTATTTATTACAAGAAATGTAACTATTTCAGAAAAAAGAAAAGCACATGTATCAGAATGAGCATAGTAATGACCGCTGCCAGTTTGATGAAACGGGCATATTCGGGGAATACATTATTCAGGGATGCGAATTACAGAAAAAACAGAAATGGACATGAAGTAGTCAGCGCCGACCGTAAGGCGATGACGCGTGCGTTGGATCAGTTGTCGAGTCTGGATTTTGACAGTACGGAAGTGGATGATACCAAAAGTATTTATAATACAGTTACATCATATCTGGATGTTTACAATAATGCAGTTAGTTCAACGACAAATTCCGATAGTTCACAGATCGCACGGACCGGAAAACAAATGCGTGCCTTGATGAAAGAGTACGATCAGGAACTTTCCGATATCGGAATCAGTATGAAAAGCGATGGTACCGTAAAGGTCAATACGACGGAATTGAAGAAGGCGACGACCAGACAGGTCTCCAAGGTCTTTGGTAATGACGAATATATCAGTGGAATGAGCCGCCTGATGAAAAAACTCAGAAATCAGGTGAACCGGTCTGCTGTGAGCAGCCAGTCTTCGGAAAGTACAAAAACCCAGAAACAGGACGACGCGACAAAAATTGTCCCGGCTGGGTCTGAAACTGTTGGCAGCAACTTGAATTTATATGCTTAAACATTTATAATAGAACTGTTCCGTGGCATAGGGCTGCGAAACAGATACAACAGGCAATACGTTTTTGGGAGATAAAGATAATGAAGAAAAAATGGATAGCTGTGTTGACAGCGATGACGATAGTGACAACAACGGTGGTACCTCAGGCAGCAATCACTGCACAGGCTGCGCCGGTGACTGAGGAATCCATCGGGCTGCTTGGTGCATCTACGACAACTGGTGCAGAAAAAGACTCGAATGGCGATGGCGTGAGTGATAATGGATTTGTATATCAGGTAAGTGGCACGACCGCAACGATTACTGCCTACAGAGGTACGGCGACCGCATTGACTGTGCCGTTGCGCATCGAGGTAGGAGCATCTACATCCGGATCTACGGCAACAACCGCTGCGACATATGATGTGACTGTGATCGGAAGTGCGGCGTTCGCAGGCAATGCGGGTCTGACAACGGTAACGATGCAGGGTGGGACACCGACGAGCGGAAGTGGCAGCAGTTCTACGGCGACAGCGGCAGTGGGATTGCAGACAATCGGTGACCGTGCATTTTACGGATGCCCGTCATTGACGACTGTTACAATACCGGCGACGGCAATAACGATTGGCAGCCAGGCATTTAGCGATTGTCCGGCATTGAATGCGTTGAATGTGACTGCGGGAAATCAGCGGTATATATCAAATGATGGTGTGTTATATCAGTATGTGGGATATAATTCCGGTGCAGTGGGCAGCTATAATACTTATACATTGATGCAGTATCCGTCAGGAAAGACGAGTACGACATTTGCAGTGCCGGCATCGATTGCCAGCCGGTTGACGGCCATCGGTCAGGGTGCATTTGCCGGAGCGCAGACACTTACGAGTGTGACTTTGCCGGAGACGGTAGAGTCGATCGGCGCAGAGGCATTCCGCAATTGCAGCGCATTGACCTCTATTACGATTCCTTCTAAGGTCACAAATATATCATCCTATGCATTTAGCGGGTGCAGCGCGTTGGCGACTGTGAGCATACCGTCTACGGTGACAAGTATTGCAGATGGTGCGTTTCAGAATTGTTATGCCCTGAGTGCGATCGCATTGCCGGAGAAGCTGACTACGATTAGCAATAGCACATTTTACGGATGCAGCAAACTTTCAGAAGTGACGATACCGATGGGAGTTGTGAACATCGGTGCGACAGCATTTGCGTATTGTACTTCTCTGGTCAAGATTACGATCCCGACGAGTGTGACAGCAATTGGTGCCAATGCCTTTTTAGGTGTGAATGGTCTGACGATGTATTGCCACAGTGGTTCACCGGCAGCTAATTATGCTTCCAGCAATAAGATCGGTGTGGTTATGACCTATACGGTACGGTTTTTATCAGATACCGGTACACTGCTCAAATCAGAGGAGGTTGTATACGGATCATCCGCAACAGCACCGGCGATGCCGGAACGCCCCGGTTATAAGCTGGAATGGAGCAGCAGCTTCAAAAATGTTATGAGTGATCTGTCTGTCACGGCAGTCTACAAGCGTGTCTATACGGTGACATTTATTGATAAGTACCGTAACAAGAGATCGACCGATGAGGTTGAGTACGGAAAGGGAGCGCAGGCACCGAAGTGGACGATGAGTGGTTACACGCTCAAGTGGGACAAAAACTTCTCCAGTGTGACAGGGGATATGACTGTCTATGCTTCATGGAAGGATCCCAGAACCGGGTTTGTGATCGACAAAAATACAAAAAAACCTTCAAAAGTAGATACAGAGCTGACAAAGGGTACGGTGACTTATCGAGTTACGAATGCCAATGTGCAGAACCCGAGAGTATGTTATGTCTCAAATTCAAATGCGGAGGCACGTACCATATCCATTCCAAAGACAGTGACGGTCAATGGAGTAAAATATAGTGTCTCAAGTATTGGAGATGAAGCATTTGAATCGAATACGAATCTGACGACACTCACGATCGGAGCGAATGTGAGCAGTATCGGTTCCAAGGCATTTTACAGATGTAAGAAGCTCAGCAGCGTAAAGATATCATCCAAGAAGCTGGGCACAATCGGGGACAAAGCTTTTTATGGAATCCAGAATAATGCATTGTTTTCAGCATATCGTTCCAAACTGAAAAGTTATCAGTCCAAGCTGAAAAGTTCCGGAATCAATACAACGATCCGGTTGAAGGCGATTGGCTAGATCATTGGGACAGGAGGCTGATATGAGAAATACACAAACACAGAATATCTTGTCAAACAAAATACTTGCAGTTATATTGCTCAGTCTGGGACTATTGCTTAGCTGCGTGTGGTTTGGTGCACAGTCGGCAGCGGCGGCTGATACTGCGACCGCGGAGGAAGCGTTGCCTGGCAAAGTGCTTGACACTGGCACTTCAGTAGAAGGTGGTATAACTACAAAAGCAAATTCAGAGGGATTCATCTTTTACTATCAGATTTATGATAAGCAGAAATACGAGATAGTCATCAGCGGCTACAGCTATTCCGGCAGCGGAACAGTCGAATTGCGGCTGCCGACGAAGATTCAGGAAGATGGCCAGCAGCAGCCCTACACGGTAGTCGGTGTCAACGGTAACGTATTTGCCAACTGTCCATATATTTCAGGGGTAACATTTGGATCCACCTATCAATTTGTAGGTGCAGAGGCATTTATGGGCTGCCCGCTCACGACAATCAGCTTGAATCAAAACGGTGCGATGAAGACGCTCAATGACCGCGCGTTCTACAGATGCAAACAGTTGACGAATGTGACGATTCCGGCGAGCGTGACCTCGATCGGAACCGGCGTATTTGCGGATTGTACCAGCCTGAATGCGATTACAGTAGTAAATGGCAATCAGAAATATTGTGGAATCAATGGTGTCCTGTACACGATGAGCAAGGATGTGCTGATCCAGTGGCCGGCGGCATTGACGGTAGGAAACTCGATTGACAGCAGTTGTACGATCGGCTCGGCGGAGTGTCCGGTGCGGGTCATCGGGGACAAGGCATTTGAAGGCTGTATTTACCTGAATAGGATCACGGATATGTACCAGACTGTGAACACAATCGGTGAACAGGCATTCATGAACTGCAGTGGGTTATATGAAGTGAAGATCCCGCCTACGGTAACGACGATCGGAAAGCAGGCTTTTTACGGATGTGCCCCCGGTCTGGTCATCAAATGTGATAAGGCTTCGGCGGCAGAGACATTTGCGAGAAACAATGGTATTACGACCAGCGTGACATGTACGGTTCGTTTCTATGATGGATCTTCACTTATAAAGACTGAAGAGGTCACAATGGGTGGTTCGGCGAGTGCGCCGGTATTGAGTGAGCGCGCCGGTTATACGCTGACATGGGATAAGGATTATACCAATGTACAGCAGAATCTGGATGTCCGTGCTTCCTGGAAACAGAATCTGACAGTCACATTCAAGGATGCGTATAGTGGACAGACAACAGAGATGACTTCCTATTATGGTGGTTCGGTGACTCCGCCTGTCTGGATCAGGACCGGTTATAAGCTGGGTTGGGATACGACGGCATATACTTATGTGACAAAAAATCTCACAGTCAATGCGGTATGGCTGGTATCGATGACAGATACACCGATCACAGAGGAAGCACCGGCGGTGGGTGAGACGCGGACGATCAATAATATCACCTATCAGGTCACAAAGGCTTCGACCTCAGATCCACGTGTATGGGCGGTCGGATGTACCAAACAGACGATGACAACGCTCACGATTCCGGATCGGATTACGTTTGGCGGGGTGAGTTACAAGGTCGTACAGATTGGCAAAAATGCTTTTCGCGATATGCCGCGGCTTACGACGTTGACGATCGGTAAACATGTAACCAGAATCAAAAATGGGGCATTTTATAATTGCCCGAAACTGAAGAATGTTACGATCCGAAGTAAGAAGATTGCAGGTATAGGAGAAAAGGCTTTTAGCAAAATATATGTAAGAGCAAAGGTTGATGTGCCCAATTCCAGTGTGAAGAAGTATAAAAGATATCTTTTGGATGCGGGGCTGAGTACGTATGCAAAAGTTTATTGACCAGTCAGAGAAGGAGGCAGACAGATATGAATACAGTATTATTGTTATTTGCAGGTATTTTATTAGTCGTGATTATTGCTGTGGTTGTAGTCGTTGCGGCAGTGTCCGGTGCGACAGCGGCAGTTGTGGCTGATGAGGAAAATGGAGAGGATGAGTAATGGAAAACCAGACAAAGGATAAAGCCCGGAGTAAGCTGGCAAAGGTGCTGCTTGTGAGCTATGCGATGCGAAAAATGTCTTATATGGTGCGCATTCTCGCAGGAGGTTATCTTGTGTATCTGATGTATCAGCTTTTTTCGGAGTCACATGCAAGTGAAGAGGCGTTGACACCACTTATGATTGCTGCAGGAGTCGCTATGATTGCAGCAGGCATCTATTTTGCGATTGGTGGATTATACGCACTTTTAAACGGAATCTATGAGGAAAATGATCCGGAAAAGATCGAGTCAGAAGAAACAGAAGCTGAAGGAACAGAGACTGAAATCATAGATGCAGAAGCAGAGATCACATCAGAGACAAAAGAATAATATAGAATAAATAACATAAAAACCGGGGCGGAGATGATTGATGATCTCCCGCATCCGGTTTTTTGTTCCGATTTTAATTCAATTAAAATCCGCTATTTATTTAATCAGGCAGCCCCAAACGCTCGAACAGCTTGTGCAGGGAGTCAATCTGCAGAATCAGAATCATGCTGCTCTTGATCTCGGTATCTGCGATAAACATGCTCTCGTCAATGTAGATCACCTGCTGACCGATCGCATCAAAACGGCTGGCAGCTTTCTGCAGTACATTTTCGACTGTGCCCAAATAATCATCCGGAGGCGTAATGTTGATAAACATATTTGTGAGCTTTGCCAGTGAATTGACATAGGATGCAGTCGTGATATTACTGGTTTCTTTGACGGCGGACAGATCCATGTCACTGATGTCTGACAATGTATGAATCTCCTTGGGATAGAAAGTATTTACGATCCGTGATGCGAATTGCGGCTGTACGACATGGAGCATGACACCCTCCAGATCTTCTGCAAGACCGAGCGCCAGACCGATGACTTCCTGATCTTTGCCACCCAGATACTGGGACACATTTTCGTAATTAACGAGGCTGATCACCGGTATCTCGATATCTACCGGTATGTTCAGCATGGAGGAAAGCGCGGTAGCGGCATTGCCGGAACCGATGTTTCCGATCTCACGAAGTGCATCCAGATGAAGTGCATTGAGTTCTGATACATTGTTAAATCCCATTGTTTTGTCTCCTAACCCCCAAATAGTGAATTGATGTGTGAACAGTAGCATAAAAAGCCTATCTCATATTATACATGTCATTTCTGCCCTTGACAACAGCTAAAAATCCATTTACCATAGAATTAATGTTAGCGAACATTTTTTAAGGAAGGATATAGAAATGAGTAAAGAACTTGCCAAAACATACGATCCGAAAGGAATTGAGGATCGCCTGTACCAGAAATGGGAAAATAAGGGTTATTTCCATGCGGAAGTAGACCGTTCCAAAAAACCGTTTACGATTGTGATGCCGCCGCCCAATATTACGGGACAGCTGCATATGGGACATGCACTTGACAATACGATGCAGGATATTCTGATCCGTTATAAGCGTATGCAGGGCTACAATGCATTGTGGCAGCCGGGTACCGACCACGCATCGATTGCAACTGAGGTAAAGGTCATCCAGTCGCTGAAGGAGCAGGGGATTAACAAGGCAGATCTGACACGTGAAGAATTCCTGGAGAAGTGCTGGGAGTGGCGTGAGGAGTATGGCGGACGTATCGTAAAGCAGCTGCGCAAGCTGGGATCTTCTGCTGACTGGGAGCGCGAGCGTTTTACGATGGATGAGGGATGCTCCCGTGCAGTCGAAGAAGTATTTACCAAATTATATAAAAAAGGATGGATCTACAAGGGTTCCAGAATCGTCAACTGGTGCCCGGTCTGCAAGACTTCTATCTCAGATGCAGAGGTAGAGCATGAGGAGCAGGATGGATTTTTCTGGCACATTAACTATCCGGTAGTCGGTGAGGAGGGTCGTTTTGTAGAGATCGCAACAACCAGACCGGAGACATTGTTCGGAGATACTGCAGTTGCGGTCAATCCTGAGGATGAGCGTTATCAGGATATTATCGGAAAGATGCTCGTACTGCCTGCGACCGGACGCGAGATTCCTGTCATTGCAGACGCATACGTAGATAAGGAGTTCGGTACCGGATGTGTGAAGATCACACCGGCACATGACCCGAATGATTTTGAAGTTGGAAAGCGCCATAACCTGGAGGAGATCGTTGTCATCAATGATGATGCGACCATGAATGAGAAAGCAGGAAAATATGCCGGAATGGATCGGTATGAGTGCAGAAAAGCGCTTGTTGCAGACCTCGAGGAGATGGGGCTGCTCGTAAAGGTCGTACCGCATTCCCATAATGTCGGCACACATGACCGCTGCCATACGACGGTAGAGCCGATGATCAAGCAGCAGTGGTTTGTCAAGATGGATGAGATGATCAAGCCGGCAGTAGAGGGTGTGAAGAATGGCGAGATCAAGCTGCTGCCTTCACGTATGGATAAGACGTACTTTAACTGGACAGATAATATCCGCGACTGGTGTATCAGCCGTCAGCTCTGGTGGGGACATCGGATTCCGGCATGGTACTGTGATGATTGTGGAGAGATGGTTGTATCGGTAGAGAATCCGGGTGTATGTCCGAAATGTGGATGCAAGCATATGACACAGGATCCGGATACGCTCGATACGTGGTTCTCATCTGCACTGTGGCCGTTCTCTACACTGGGCTGGCCTGAAAAGACAGAGGATCTCGATTATTTCTACCCGAATGATGTACTTGTCACCGGATATGATATTATTTTCTTCTGGGTGATCCGAATGATCTTCTCCGGATATGAGCAGATGGGCAAGGCTCCGTTCCATACGGTATTATTCCATGGTCTGGTACGTGATTCGCAGGGACGCAAGATGAGCAAATCACTCGGAAATGGTATCGATCCGCTTGAAGTCATTGATAAGTACGGTGCAGATGCACTCCGTCTGACACTGATTACGGGTAATGCACCCGGAAATGATATGCGTTTCTACTGGGAGCGTGTGGAGGCTTCCAGAAACTTTGCAAATAAAGTATGGAATGCATCGAGATTTATCATGATGAATCTGGAAGGAATGACTATCACAGAGCCTTCCACAGATGAATTGCACCCGGCAGATAAGTGGATACTCTCCAGGGTAAATACACTTGCCAAGGATGCAACTGAAAATATGGACAAATTCGAACTCGGTATCGCTGTACAGAAAGTTTATGATTTTATCTGGGATGAGTTCTGCGACTGGTATATTGAGATTGCCAAGGTCCGTACTTATAAAAAGGATGAAGATCCGGTATCTGCCAATGCAGCGCTGTGGACATTGCAGACGGTACTTACAAATGCACTCAAACTGCTCCATCCGTATATGCCGTTTATTACCGAGGAGATCTTCTGCACCTTACAGAGTGAGGAAGAGACGATCATGCTCTCTAAATGGCCGGAATACCGCGAGGACTGGAACTTCCCTGCGGAGGAGACTGCAATTGAGCATTGCAAAGACCTGGTCAAGGCAGTGCGAAATGTGCGTACCCAGATGGATGTACCGCCTTCACGCAAGGCAAAATTGATCATAGTATCTGAGAACGCAGATGTACGTGAGATCTTTGAAGCAAACCGTGAAGTATATGTAAATCTTGCATTTACGAGTGAGATCGCAGTGCAGGCAGACAAGAGTGGTGTCGGAGAGGATGCGGTATCTGCCGTGATCCCGGACGCAGTAGTTTATCTGCCGTTAGAGGATCTCGTCGATTTTGAGAAGGAAAAGGAACGCCTGCTGAAGGAGAAGGATCGTCTGGAGAAAGAATTAGAGCGTTCGCGCAAGATGCTCGGAAATGAAAAATTTGTGAGCAAAGCACCGGCAGCCAAGATTCAGGAAGAAAAGGATAAACAGGCAAAATATGAGCAGATGATGGCTCAGGTATTGCAGCGTCTGGATCAAATGGCATAAAAAAATTTGCAAAAGAAGGGCGGCTATTGTATACTTATAACAAAGTATGCAGTAGCTGCTTTTTATTGCCGTACATCCATAAGAGGTTGTAGGCAGCAGGTTCTGCAGGTGATTTTGGGAGAGGAGGTGCAGCGTATGTCATTACCGATGCCGAGCGTGAGAATCACGGATGATTGTATGGAGGCATATATGACTGTCTATCCGACAGGAACATCGGAAAATTATACGGTGGAATACCTGGCGGACATTCTGCGCCTGAATCATGTGAAAATAGGAATCTCGCAGGATATGCTGCAGGCGATTGTCGATCATCATATCTACAATAAAGAAGTACTGGTTGCAAAAGGAATGGAAGCGCAGCCTGGTCAGGACGGCTATTTTGAGTACATGTTTGAGACGAATTTATCTCAGAAGCCGATTGTCAATGATGACGGAACCGTTGACTATAAAAATATTAAGATGATCGAATTAGTCACCGAAGGACAGGTGATTGCAGTCTATCACGGCAGCACGGCAGGAACTAATGGATACAATCTGCTGGCTCAATTCCAGATGGCCAAACATGGGATCGAACTGCCGCCGCTGAGGGGCAGTGGTTTCCAGAGGATGGAAGATGGCGTGACCTATCAGGCGACTGTCAGTGGCAAGATCACGGAATTGAATAACCGTGTCAATATATTCCCGGTGCACGAATTGTTTGGAGATGTGGATCTGAGCAGTGGAAATATCGAGTTTAATGGGGATGTGATCATACATGGAAATGTGCTGGATGGCATGTCCGTAAAAGCAAACGGTACAGTCACTGTGGATAAAGTCGTGGAGGCTGCCTATATAGAGGGCAGAAAAGGCGTGATACTCAGAGGTGGAGTATTGGGCAGAAGTGGTGCGACGATTCGCTCCAAGGGAAGTATCGCGGCGATGTTTTTTGAGTATGCGGATGTAGAGGCAGATGGGGACATTGAGGCAGATTCGTTTCTGGATAGCCATGTTCGTTCGGGTGGCAGGATCACATTGACCGGAAAGAAAGGCTGTATCGTTGGAGGTACGACACATGCAGTGCGCGGCATCGAAGTACGCGAGCTGGGCAATGTGGTTGGGGCAAATACGGAGGTCTCTGTCGGAGTGAGCTGTGGTGCAGTCGGAAAGGTAGCGACACTTGAACGTCTGCTGAAGGATGAGGAAGGTCAGCTGCAGCGTATCGAGGAAGGATTGGTACAATTTGAACTGATCATGAGGCAGAAAGGATGCTCTTTCCGTGACGATCCCAGAAGAATGTCGCTAGTCAAGGAGAAGATTCGCCTGTCGGCGCTCATAGCAGGGAAAAAGGAAGAACTGGCAGCATTTGAAAAGATGCGTGAAGCATCCGGTAACGCATCTGTAAAGGTCGTGAAAGCAGTGTATCCCGGTGTACGTGTCTATGTGGATGAACAGCATGTCCAGGTTCAGGAATTTCAGAAAGCAGTAGAGTTCAAGAAATATATGGGAAATATCGGTATGTTTAATATGGGCTATACAGTCAGACAGGACAGTTGAGTGCAGGATGTCGACATGTGCCAAATACTGCGATGAAAAAATGGAATTTATATGGGAATGCTCTTGCAAGTAAGTGTCACTCTGGTATATGATAATTGCGAACCAGAGTGACATTTTTATGTGATAGGAAATTCCTGCGGGCAGGATTCTTTTTAATTGGAGGAAATTATGATAGATTTTGAGGAAGAATTAAAACATTTTCAGCCGAGTGATGAGATTGAGGATGCGGAAGCCGCAATTTATGAGCATGATATTACGGATATGACGGATATTATGCAGCAGATGATGAGTGAACTGAAGAGGAAATAAAATGGAGTGCTATAATTGTGGAATCGTTTTGGGCAAGGAACGTGTATGCCCAAATTGTGGAGTGGATCTTCGGATGTACCGCAAATTTGTGGGGATCTCGAATTATTTATATAATACAGCATTGGCAAAAGCAAAAGAACGTGACCTGTCGGGAGCCATCTCAGATCTGCGTCTGAGCCTGCAGTACAACAAGGTCAACACCAATGCCAGAAACCTGTTGGGACTCATCTATTATGAAATGGGTGAAGGCGTAGCGGCTGTCCGTGAGTGGCTGATCAGTAAAGGCTATCAGAATGAAGAAAACCGTGCATCCGAGTATCTGGAAAAGACCAAGAAGGATCCAGCAGAAAAAGAAAGAATTAATCAACTGGCACGTAAATATAATCAGGTAGTCGCCTATTGCAGGCAGGATAGTCTGGATCTGGCTGTGATTCAGCTCAAAAAAATACTGAACGGAAATGCTGGCTTTGTCAGAGGCTGGCAGCTTCTGGCGCTGATCTATATAAAAAACGGTGAATTAGAGCAGGCGCGTAAGGCACTGCGCAAGGCTGAGGCGATCGATGCAGGCAGCCCGCTGACCGCACGGTATCAAAAGGAGATTTCACTGCTCGCACATCAGGGAGTGGGAAAAAAGGCAAAAAAGGCACAGGCGGTCGCTTACCAGAATGGCAATGACACGATCATACAGCCCAAGCTGCGGGGTGATGTTGGTTTTTGGGGAATGGCGGCTAATCTGCTGGTCGGAGTGGCGGTCGGAGTGGCGATCACCTGGTATCTGGTTGTTCCGGGTGTGCGTAAACAGGCAGTGAGTGATGCCAGTGTGGCTGTCACGGAAGCCAATAATACGATTTCGGATAAAAACCAGACGATCAAGTCTCTGGAGGAACAGGTCGATGCACTCAGTGGAGATGTAGAGAGCGCACAGGCGGATATGAAGAACCGGGATGCCGCTGTCTCTGCGAGCGAGGCGCTGCTGACCGCATATGATGCATATATTAATGAAAATATCGAACTGGCCGGCGATACACTGGAGGGAATCGATGAGAAACTGCTCTCGGATAACGGCAGAAAGATCATCAAAACATTGCGAGAGCAGGTAAATCAGCAGTATCTGACCAAGGCATATGAGGTCGGTATGCAGGCATATAACAGCTACAATAATGAAGAGGCGATCGCGCAGCTGTCGAAGGTTGTAGCCATGGATGAGTCTTATGATGACGGTAATGCACTGTATAATCTGGCTCAGGCATATCGCAAAGTAGAAGATTGGCAGAATGCGGTCGACACATATTCCAAGGTCGTGTCACTATTCCCGGATAGCAGTCTGGCTTACAATGCGAGCCGTTATGTGACGCAGATAGAACCACTGTTGGAGAGCGAGAACTAACAACTGAATCAAACACATATGTATACAAAAGACACAGTATCGGATGGATATTGTGTCTTTTTTGTTTCATGAGTAATAGGCGTTTGCGAAACTATTTTTATCAGGTTTTTGGTCATGCAAGCACATTGTTAAGAGGCCGCAGCTCCCGCAAGCATGTCTGTTTTGCTTTCGTTGCACGAACCATTCCGATG
>ERZ1035006.1014-NODE-1014-length-20136-cov-92.269807_pt1 | contig 20136 bp, 20 predicted proteins | sample MGYA00520694_ERZ1035006 | MGnify/ENA primary metagenome ERZ1035006 (study PRJEB33766, sample SAMN09781746) | gut metagenome | biome: gut microbiome | host: Homo sapiens | place: Madagascar | study: EMG produced TPA metagenomics assembly of the PRJNA485056 data... | reverse complement strand
ATCAATGCTGACAACCTCATAATACCATGTTTCCATTCTTTTCTCCTTACGCCTGTTCCGCAGCCATCTCCTCGTTAATCGTATCTTCCGTCGCAGCCATCGCTGCAAGTGTCATGGTAAGCAGCTTTTCTTGTAATGTGTTCCATTTTTGTTCGCTCCTTTGTCTATGATATATCCTCCGCCGATTGGCGATACCATTGCTATGTCATATGTAAAATTCTAGTTATTCTCGTCCTTGGGTATGTCCTGCGGCCATTGACTGCCCTCATCCAAGCCTCGTTCCACAAGCCACGCATCTTCGACCGAGACATAACGCTCCTCGCCCGTCTCATTCACAAGTGTCACAGACACGCACGGTGTCTGTCCCGGCGCAAGTTCCTCGCACCCGTAATCTCCATCAAAAATCTGTTTGATTTTCCACATATTTTTATCCTCGTATTTACATCGGACAGCGGCTTCGTCCCGGCATATCCTCGCCCTTCACGTAACGCGCATTAAATTCCATATTGATCTCCCGTAGTTCTTTCTTTCCGTCAATATAATCCTGATACATCTCCGCAAGTCCTGACATACAGCCATCACAGGTTGCCTCAATGTTGCCAAGAGACTCCGCCACGATCTGCTCACGCTCCGCGCGCGTCGTATCCTTAATCAGATATCCAGCCATCTTATTTCTCCTTTTGTGTCTTTATTTCTTCCAATTCATCCTGATAACCTGCAATAATAATTCCCGCTGGCAACGCGACTATCGCAATACCTAATACAGCTGAAATCATCGTTATAAATTTTCCTATTGTTGTAGTTGCATACACATCACCATAACCAACAGTTGTAAGACTAATTGTTGCCCAATAAATTGCATCATACATTGTCTCAAATGTTTCCGGTTCTGCATTAAAAATAACCAACGCCGATATCAATATGTACCCAATCGCAAAACCTCCAACTACCATCAAACTATCTTTTTGCTTTCGGAATACATTGATCACCATATTTATGTTTTTTGAGTATCGAAAAGCCTTAAACACTCGAAACACTTTAAATGTTCTTAACAATCTGAATATTTTTAACAGCCGATACCCTTTTGCCAAAACAGTAAGAGAAGGTAAGATCGATAGCAAATCGACTAATGCCATTGGCGTAAAGGGATACAGAAAAAATGATAAAGCGCCACGTCTTAACTTCTTGTCAGCAGTAAGTATTCTTAATATATAATCCCCAATGAAAATGATTACGGTGACCTTATCAATAATCCCAAACACAAAATAATTTTCATGAGTACATAATGGAATAATACTAATGATAATGCTTATCATCATAATAATATCATATATACTGCTTAATTTGTCATTATCTTCACTAACTTCTATAATTTCATATATTCGTTGTCCTAACAAACTATCGCCTCTCTTTTAAGACTTTTCCTATTGGTAAACGGTATTAATAAAAATGCACACTTTTCTCTACAAGCCTGTCCCCTTCATACACAAGTCTAAGTGTAAAAAAGCGTTCTTCATCTTCCAACAGAAGTTTTAAGAAGATTGCATCGCCCTCCCACGTTGGAAGCTTCGGCACCTCTTCCTTCGGCACCCACACAAGATCACCCTCGTTGCAAGGAATCAATTCGCCGGTAAAACCGTCCGCCGTAAACAAGCACATCATCTCCGGCTCCTGCTGATCGCTGACAAATGTGATCAACGCACGAAACCGGTATGACGTCAGCGTCAGCCCGGTTTCCTCCTTTACCTCGCGGAGCAGACATTCTTCCGGTCCTTCCGTCCCTTCTGCGTGTCCGCCCACACCGATCCACTTATTCTCATTGATATCATGCTTCTTTTTCGTTCTGTGAAGCATCAGATATTTTCCATCCTGTTCAATATAGCATAATGTTGTAATCTGCATCTTTTTCCATCCGCTTTCTTTATCCATTTCTATTATGTATATCGGAAAAAGCGACTCAAACTTAATCTTACGGCAGAAGCAGCGTCACACCAAACTTAAAAAGCGCAATTCCTACCGGAATCAAAATGATCGTGCAACAAAATATGATTGCCAGCGCCAGTACCAGACAAGCGATTGGAAGCTTAATGCAAAGCCAGAATAGTGCGGCAAGCAGTGCCCCCGTCAGTTTAAATCCGATTCCCAATAACATTGTTAACACAGCTAAAATTAATAATAAACAAATCATCATGTTTTCGCCCTCTCTTGTATATCCAATTGATTTTGCAGAATGTAATTGTTCCTGCTATGGATATAGTTTATAATCATTTTATGCGAGAAAACATCTTAACATTTGCGGATTAAGAACCTCTAATCCGCTTCTTGCTGCGAATTATATTTTACACGAAGGAGTTTATGATGGGAAGAAAATCCACCAAAGAAAATAAAAATGTTTATCAGACGAGCCGGGAATCCCTTGGATTGACGCGCGAAGCTGCCGCGGAAAAGCTCGAATTTCTCTCGGCCGACCGCATCGAAAAAATCGAGAGCGAAAAGTCGCTTCCACACCCGGATGAAATCCTTGCGATGGCTGACTGCTATAAGAATCCTTCACTCTGCAACTATTATTGTTCGCACGAATGCCCGATTGGACAGGAATGTGTGCCGGAAGTGCAGATGAAAGATCTCTCCCAGATTACACTCGAAATGCTGGCATCCTTAAATACCTTAAACCGCGACAAGGATCGCCTGATTGAAATTACCGTCGATGGACAGATCTCTGCCGATGAGCTTGATGATTTCCACAAGATCCAGACACAGCTCGGACAGATTTCACAGGCGATTGATTCCCTGCAGCTTTGGGTGCAGAAAGCGATCATGGACGGAAAGCTATCCGATAAATAAAGACTTAAAATGCCGGGGAATCCACATCCCCGGCATTCATTTCTTATTCTTTTATAACTGCTTTAATTCGGCGAGCAACTCTTCATTCTTTATAGCAAGGAACGGATCCTCCGACATCTGTCCCATCGTTTTCGTTGCCGCATCGATTGCCTGCTTTACCTGTGCAACCGGCTCTGCAACATGTTCCAGTGAGCCGATGATCTCATCCATATTGGCAGTGTCGTCTTTCAGAACCGCGCACTGTTCCTCAATACTTCCCGCACCGGATTCCATCTCCTGCATCGAATCACTGATATCTTCACTGACCGATGCCAGAGAGAAGATTGCATCGTTGATCTTGGAAATGTTCTCCTTGTTTCCCTCGTTCAGCTCCCACACACTGTTGATCTTGTCGGTCATGCTTCCAAGCGCGTCAATTGTACTTTTCGCACTCACAATGCCACGCTCCGATGCTCCGCGGATTCCTTCGACAAACTCACCCATATTCGCCGTCAGCTCCTGTGTCTGCTCGGCAAGCTTGCGGATCTCCTCGGCGACGACAGCAAAGCCTCTTCCTGCTTCTCCCGCACGCGCTGCCTCAATGGACGCATTCAGCGCAAGAAGATTTGTCTGTGACGATACCGCATCGATTCCGGAAATCACCTCGTTCATGCGCTTGATCACGCTTGAGAGCGCATCCATATCCTGCTGCATACTCTTCGACATCTCAATCGTGTCATTCGACAGATCCCGGATCTCCGACAAGGCATTCTGTCCCTCTTCAATCTTGCCGTATACTTCACTCGCCTCTTCCGATGCGTTAATAATCGTATTGGATAATTCCTCGTGTTTCTCCGTCACGCGACCTGCGGCCTGTGCCGTATCTGTGGACGCACGATAGATCGTCTCGGTCGCGGACGCGATCTCCGATGTCATATCCGCAATCTTTTGCGCATTCTGCCCCAATTCCAGATCAAGCGCCCCAATCTGCGCGCACGCCTTCACATTCTGCTCAAGCGCATATTCAAATCCATCCCGGTTGCTCACTAATCGATGATACATCTCCCCCAATGCGGGATCCTTCGAGTAGTCCACATCCTTCATCTGTGCAACAGCCTGAACCAATGCTTTATTGCCTGCTCCAAAACCCATCTCGTAATTCCCCCTTTTTTGTTTCATCATATTATATTCATTATAGGAGAAAAAGCGCGAAAATTCAACGATAGTGTAAAAAAATGCCGAATCCGGGCAACATGACCCAGATTCGGCATTTTATAATATATTTCTCTTATATGATATGGATATTAGCAAACACCCTGAGCAAGCATAGCATCTACTACCTTCTCAAATCCGGCAATATTAGCACCTGCTACATAGTCAGTCTTGCCACCAACAGTTGCGTTATATCTCTTAGCAGCATCGCTAATGTTTGCATAGATTGTCTCCATGATTCCCTTGAGCTTTCCGTCAACTTCCTCGAATGTCCAGTGAAGTCTCTCAGAGTTCTGGCTCATCTCAAGTGCAGATGTAGCAACACCACCGGCATTGGCAGCCTTACCACCTACGAAGAGAACACCGTTCTCCTGGAAGTACTTTGTAGCCTCAAGAGTTGTAGGCATATTAGCACCCTCTGTTACAGATGTAACACCGTTTGCTACGAGCATCTTAGCATCCTCAAGGTCTAACTCGTTCTGAGTTGCACATGGAAGAGCAAGATCTACCTTGTACTGCCATACACCGTGCTCACCGTTCTGCTTAGCATGATACTCTGCAGATGGCTTAGCAGCTGCGTACTCAGTAAGACGTGCACGCTTAACTTCCTTAACTTCCTTAAGAAGTGCAACATCGATTCCTTCTGGATCATAGATCCATCCTGTAGAATCAGAACATGTAACAACCTTAACACCGAGCTGCTGTGCCTTCTCGATTGCGTAGATTGCTACGTTTCCTGATCCGGATACTGCAGCAGTCTTGCCAGCGATGTCAATTCCGTTATCCTTTAATAAAGCGTTTGTTAAGTATAACAGACCGTATCCTGTAGCCTGTGTACGGGCGAGTGATCCGCCGTATGAAAGTCCCTTACCTGTAAGTACACCCTCGAAAGATCCACGGATTCTCTTGTACTGTCCGAACATGAAACCGATTTCTCTTGCACCTGTTCCGATATCTCCGGCTGGTACGTCTACGTCTGCTCCGATATATTTAGAAAGCTCTGTCATGAAGCTCTGGCAGAATGCCATAATCTCTCTGTCAGATTTACCCTTAGGATCGAAGTCAGAACCACCTTTACCACCACCGATTGGAAGTGTTGTAAGAGAGTTCTTGAAGATCTGCTCGAAACCTAAGAACTTAATAATACCTAAGTTAACAGAAGGATGAAGTCTTAAACCTCCCTTGTATGGTCCAATTGCATTATTGAACTGTACACGGAAACCTCTGTTTACCTGAACCTGTCCGTTGTCATCTACCCATGGTACACGGAACATGATCTGACGATCCGGCTCAGTGATTCTCTCAAGGATTGCGTTCTTTCTGTATAATTCCTCGTTTGCATCGATCACTGGTCTTAAGGACTCAAGAACCTCTGTTACTGCCTGTAAGAACTCAGGCTGATCTGCGTTTTTCTTCTGTACTACTTCGAGTACTTCATCAACATAACCCATTTTTGAATCTCCTTATCATATTATTTAACGGAAAAAGCGTGTTTCAACTCTCCTTCCGTCATATCCTATTAAATTAGTATACATCAACACCCTTATTCTAATCGAAATTGCAAGAAATATCAACAGAAAATTCTTTAATATTTTAAATTTCTATCACTTTACATGTTTAAAGCGCACAAAATGCAATAAAACGATTCAAAACTTGCATTTTGAACCGCCCTATTTTTCTATATTTTTTCTGTTTTTTAAATCAAAGTGGAAAATTATTCCTTCTCCTCGGTCTGCTTGATCTTCGACCAGTCTACGTACTGGGACTCCTCCTTCGTATCGTAGTAATTGAGATGGAAGTAATCCACCATCTTTGCCAAAGCATAGATCAGCACTTCGGTCTCCTGCTCCGACATCTCGGATGCAATATTCTTGATCATCTGCCTGTGGAACTGCTCGTGGTGATAATACGCACTCTTGCCTTTGTCCGTCAAGCGCAGCTTGATGACACGCTTATCCTTCGTGCTGCGCTCACGCACAACATACCCCTTCTCACAGAGTGCATCCATCGCCTTGGTCAGCGTTCCGGTCGTAACCGACATCAGCTTCGCAACCGTCTTCATATTACGCGGCTCATCGATACCGACTGCCTCGATGATATGCATATCATTGTATGTAATATCTTTGAATTCTTCCGTGATCAGACTTTTGGCCTCAATCTCCAATATATCCTTGAACAGCTTAACGAGAAGTTCATTTAAGGTCTCTTCGAGCGTCATCCGCAATCTCCTTTTGCAATCCGATTCTTCATTGGCGGCAGACTACCACTCGATCACACATGCGCCCCAGGTCAGTCCTGCACCAAATCCAGCCAAAACAATTTTATCTCCTTTGCCTATCATACCATCTTTTCTGACTTTATCAAGCAGAATCGGTACACTTGCGGCAGATACATTGCCACACTCTTCAAGGTTTGTCGGGAATTTCTCCATCGGCTGGTGCAGACGCTTCGCTACTGACTCAATGATGCGAAGATTTGCCTGATGGAGCAGATAAATCGATACCTCATCCTCACTGACATTCGCCTTGGTTAAAGCTTCACTGATTGCTTTCGGCACAGTACGTACCGCAAATTTATATACTTCCGATCCATTCATCTCGGTAAAAGCATAGTGCGCGAGTGCTCCCTGACGATACAGATTACGCACCGGGCGATTCTCGCATTTTAATGCCATACCACCGGATCCGTCCGATCCCTGTACCATGGAAAGCAGCTGACCACCCTCTGCGCTCAACACTGCTGCTCCTGCTCCGTCACCGAACAATACACAGGTGCTGCGGTCGCTCCAGTCCATCATCTTGGAAAGCGTTTCTGCTCCCATGATCAAAGCTTTCCTGCATCGTCCGGTTGCAAAATATGCATCCGCGGTCGCAAGTGCAAACAAAAATCCGGAGCAGCCAGCGCCAATGTCAAACGCTGTAGCATTTACCGCACCGATTGCCGCCTGCACCTCACAGGCAAGCGTCGGGAAGATGTAGTCGGAAGAAACCGTCGCAGCGATGATCAGATCGATCTCCTCTGCCGCAACCGCTGCATTGGCCAATGCTTTCTTTGCAGCGTCCACCGACATGGAAGTCGTGGTCTCCTCCACGGCAATATGACGGTTACGAATTCCCGTACGGCTGCTGATCCACTCATCCGAGGTATCCATCACCTGCGCCAGATCGTCGTTGCTTACTATTTTCTGCGGAAGCGAACTTCCGGTTCCTAAAATTTTCATTCATATTCTCCTTATTCCGGTCACAAGGACGATACTCACTAGAATCGCATCGCCCTGCCGGGTTTCCGTTTCAGATCTGACGGATTAAAATTTGCGGAATCTCTCGTAGCGTTCCGCCGCAAGCTGTTCTCCGCTCTTGCCCTGCTGCGCCTTTAAGAACTTCTTCATGTTGCCCTTCATATAATTCGCAATGGAAGTGAGCGCATCCTCATCGGCTCCGCCGTACTCCGGAATAATATCATCCACAACCTGAAGTTCTTTGAGATCCTGCGCGGTAATCTTCATAACACCCGCAGCTTCCTTCGCACGCTTTCCGTCCTTCCACAGGATGGATGCAAATCCCTCCGGCGAGAGAATGGAATAGGTCGCATTTTCCATCATCCACACTTCATTACCTACTGCCAAAGCGAGCGCTCCGCCGCTTCCACCCTCACCGATCATCAGGCAAAGGATTGGCACTTTGATGCCGGACATCTCATAGAGGTTTCTTGCGATTGCCTCGCCCTGCCCGTTCTCCTCGGCCTCTTTTCCCGGATAAGCACCGGATGTATTCACAAATGTGATGATCGGGCGATTAAACTTCTCCGCCTGCTTCATCAGACGGATTGCCTTGCGGTAGCCTTCCGGCGAAGGCATTCCATAATTGCGCGCCGCACAATCCTTTAAGTCCTTTCCCTTATGCACACCGACTACCGTGACCGGCTGTCCGTCAAGATATGCAAATCCTCCGACAATTGCCGGATCATCGCGGAAGTAACGATCGCCGTGCATCTCCATGAAATCATCAAAAATCGTGTCCATATAGTCCACGGAAGCCAGACGCTTCATCTGTCTTGCGGCTGTCACCTTATCCCAGGCCTGCATCGGCTTTGCCTTCACGCTGCGCTCGCGCATCAGCTCGGTCGGCTCATAACTGTCATCCTCACGAAGTGGATCAAAATTTGCATATCCTGTTGTCGGGCGATGCATTTTTAAAATTTTGTATAATGTCATCTTTAAGTCATCGCGCTTTACGATTGCATCAACAAATCCATGCTCCAACTGGAATTCCGCTCTCTGGAACCCTTCCGGAAGCTTCTGACCGATTGTCTGCTCAATAACACGCGGTCCCGCAAAGCCGATCAATGCGTTCGGCTCCGCCAGAATAATATCTCCAAGCATCGCAAAGCTTGCGGTCACACCGCCGGTCGTCGGATCGGTCAGCACCGGGACATACAGAAGTCCGGCATCCGAATGACGCTTAACGGCTGCGGAAGTCTTTGCCATCTGCATCAGAGAGATGATTCCCTCCTGCATTCTCGCCCCTCCGGAGCAGCAGAACAGAATAACCGGAAGTTTCTCCTCGGTTGCACGCTCAAAAGCGTGTGTGATCTTCTCTCCAACCACATGTCCCATACTTCCCATCATAAATCTGGCATCGATGACACCAAGAACCGTCTCCTCACCATAGATACGACATTTTCCGACAGTGACACCTTCTTTTAAGCCCGTCTTCTCCTGTGTCGCAGCAACTTTTCCCTCGTATTCCGGGAAATTCAATGGATTTTTGACTTCCACATTCTCATCCCATTCCGTGAACGACTCTGCATCGGTCACCATCCGAATGCGGTTTTTCGCGCGTACACGAAAATAATAACCACACTCGTAGCAGACATATTTATTTTTGACGACACGCTTTTTGTCGAGCTCACGCTTACAGTTTTTGCAGACAACCGTCTCCGGCTGTACCAGCTCGACCGGCTGAGCCTTTGTCTCTTCCTGCACCGGCTCTGTATTGGTATTTTTCTTAAATAACATAACTTTTTCCCTCTATTTGAACATTATCCTATCGCAAATGTCAGCTCCGCGGAGCATGCTAGTTTGCCGTTCACTCGGGCAGTCGCTTTGCCCACGCCGATCGGACCCTTCACCTTGATGATTTCTGTCTCAAGTTCGAGGGTGTCGCCCGGTACAACTTTCTGCTTGAACTTTGCCTGATTGATGCCTGCAAAATAAGCGGTCTTGCCCTTCCACTCCGATTGCGACAGGATTGCTACCGCCCCCGTCTGTGCCAAAGCCTCAATGATCAATACGCCCGGCATTACCGGATTTCCCGGAAAATGCCCCGCAAAATAAGGTTCATTATAGGTCACATTTTTCTTTGCCACTGCGCGTACGCCCGGCTCTAACTCCTCCACCGTATCGATCAGCAGAAACGGCTGACGATGCGGCAGGATCTCCATAATCTCCTGTGTTGTCATAATATCCTCCTTGACGCACCGACCATGTTCACCCGCTTGTGGTAACGACCAGTGCTGCATGTCATCTCTCTTCTGATAACTGTTCTGTTAATCTACATACTTACGGATCAGAATACTTGCATTGTGTCCACCGAAACCGAGCGAATTAGACAATGCATAAGGCACATCCTCTTCGTACGCTTCTTTACAGTAGTTGAGATCAATCTCCTCATCCGGTGTCTCGTATCCGGCCGTCTTGTGAATGTAGCCTTCCTCGATTTCCTTGACACAGGTAATAAACTCAACCGCTCCTGCCGCACCGAGAAGATGACCGATCATCGACTTCGTCGAGTTGATCTTCATATCCTTCGCATGTTCGCCGAATGCCAGCTTGATCGCACGTGTCTCAAACAGATCGTTATGATGTGTTCCGGTTCCGTGCGCATTAATATAAGTGATTTCATTCTTGTCCACGCCGGCATCTTCCACTGCGTTTAACATTGCGCGAGCAGCTCCTGCACCATCTTCAAGTGGGGAAGTGATGTGATATGCATCTGCCGAGCATCCGTATCCAACGACCTCTGCGTAGATCTTCGCTCCTCTTGCTTTTGCATGTTCTAATTCCTCGAGTACGACCACTCCGGCACCTTCACCAAGCACAAATCCGCTTCGGTTCTTGTCAAAAGGCAGAGAACATTTTTCTGGATCCGTAGACGGAGAGAGCGCAGTCAGTGCTGCAAATCCGGCGATTGCCGTCGGACATACGCTGCCTTCCGTTCCACCCGTCACCATAACATCCGCTTCTCCATACTGGATGCTGCGGAATGCTTCTCCGATATTGTTCGTTCCGGTCGCGCAGGCGGTCACATCATTGATGCTTTTGCCCTGTAACCCAAACTGGATCGATACATTGCCAGATGCCATGTTAGAAATCATGAGTGGAACGAAGATCGGATTGACTCTTCCCGGGCCTTTTTCCACAAGCTTCGTATACTCACGCTCCATCGCCTGGAGACTTCCGACTCCGGAACCGATTGCCGTACCAACACGGTAAGGATCTTCTTTCGTCATATCAAGACCAGCATCCTCAATTGCTTCCTTCGCTGCTGCTACCGCATACTGCGAGAAAAGCTCCATTCTCTTGGCTGCCTTAAAATCCATATAATCCTTGCCGACAAAGCCTTTTACCTCTGCCGCCATATGTGCTTTATATTCACTGGAGTCAAAACGGGTGATCTCGCCAAATCCGAGTTTTCCCTCTTTCACTCCATTCCAAAATTCATCTACGCTTAAACCGATCGGCGTGATCGCACCCATACCGGTTACAACTACTCTTCTGCTCATGATTTTTCCTTTCTGTGCTCCCATAAAAGGTCGCATCTCTATCCTGTTGCAGCAAGCTTCTTGACGTTTGTCTCGTCGGCTCATGCCAGAAGCTTCTTAGATCGCCATACCTCCGTCAACCGATAAAACCTGACCTGTAATGTAATCCGCTGCAGGCGAGGCAAGAAATGCCACTGCCTTTGCGATATCCTCCGGTTTTCCGGTGCGTCCGAGCGGAATCTGTGCACACAGACCTTCCTTCACGCTGTCCGGCAATGCATCCGTCATATCCGTCTCCACAAATCCAGGTGCAACCGCATTCACATTAATGCCGCGGCTTGCAAGTTCTCTTGCTACCGCCTTGGTCAATCCAATGATGCCCGCCTTGCTCGCAGAATAGTTTGCCTGCCCTGCATTACCGAGGATTCCGGATACCGATGAAATATTGACGATTTTACCGGCGCGCTGCTTTAAGAAATAGCGCGACAGGTGACGGATCGTGTTGAAGCATCCCTTCAGATTCGTATCGATGACCGCATCGAAATCGTCCTCACTCATCTTCATCAACAGTCCGTCTCTTGTAATTCCGGCATTGTTGACTAAGATATCGATATGCTTATATGTTTTGATCAGCTCGGAAACCATATCGCCGCAGGCTTCATAATCTGCAACGTTACACTGGTATGCGACAGCATCGCCGCCTGCTTCCTGAATCTCTGCGACCGTCTGCTCCGCCGCAGCCTTCGATCCGTTATAGTTGACGATGACAAAGGCGCCATTTGCTGCAAGCTCCATCGCGATTGCCTTGCCAATTCCTTTTCCAGCGCCTGTGACGAGCGCATTCTTACCGGTTAACATAATTTACAAAATCCTCCATCTTATCGATATTGCAGGTCGTGACATCACGGTTGATCTTCCGCATAAATCCGGAAAGAGAACGTCCCGGTCCAATCTCTACGAACTCATCTGCACCGTCTGCAATCAGACGCTCAATGGTCTGCTGCCAGTGAACGGAAGAAGATACCTGGCGCACCAGCAGATCCTTGACTGCTGCCGGATCTGTCACATAGTCTGCATTCACGTTAGCAAGATACGGAGTTGTGATCGCGCCGATCGTCACATCCTTTAATGCCTCGCCAAGCTTTTCTCCTGCTCCGTTTAAAAGCTGCGAATGGAACGGTCCACTGACTTTAAGAGGAACCACACGTTTCGCACCGGCTTCCTTTAATGCATCTCCTGCAACGCTTACCGCATCCTCTGTTCCTGTAATTACGATCTGTCCCGGACAGTTGTAATTGGCAACCGATACAACTGCTGCCGCGTTGCCTGCGCTGCGAAGTTCGTTCTGTGTTTTCTCACAGGTCTGAGCGATCACCTCTGCATCCAGTCCTAAGATTGCAGACATTGCGCCGCCGGTCGGATACGCTTCCTGCATGTAGATGCCACGTTTTCTTACGACCGCAAAAGCATCCTTCATACTCATCGCGCCGGATGCGATCAATGCGCCGTACTCTCCAAGGCTCAATCCCGCGGTCACATCGCAGGTGATGCCTTCTTCCTTTAACGCTGCATAGATTGCAGCCTCCGTTGTCAGCATACAGATCTGTGTATATTCCGTAATATTTAACTTGTCATTCTCCTCGAAACAAAGCGCCGCAACATCAAGCCCGGTCACTTCCGATGCCAGATCATAGACCGCCTTGCACTCCGGTCTGTTGTCGTAGAATTCCTTGCCCATTCCAACATACTGGGAACCCTGTCCCGGGAACATAAATACTCTCTTCATTCTTTCCTCTTTTCTGAAATGTCTCACCGGGTGAGAACATTACTTACACAGACAGTAACCAGACAAAATTTACGTCCATATGTCTGCTCAATATTTAACCTTCCGTGGTCGAAAGCAGCTTATGTGCATCCGCCATAATTTCCTGAATGATCTCGGCGCAGCTCTCCTTCTTGTGGACCAGTCCCGCGGACTGTCCCGCCATCACGCTGCCGTACATCACATCGCCTTCCACAACTGCCTTGCGCAAAGCACCAAGTGTCAGCTGTTCCAGCTCATCTAAGCTTGCACCATCTTTCTCCATCTGCAGGTACTCACGCGTCATCTTGTTGCGGATGACACGGATCGGATGTCCGGTCGACATGCCGGTCACTTCCGAATCAATGTCTTTTGCCTTGATCACGCGATCCTTGTAATTCTCATGAACGATAGACTCATTTGCCACAACAAATCTCGTTCCCATCTGCACCGCATCCGCACCGAGCATCATCGCTGCCGCAAATCCACGTCCATCTGCGATACCACCGGCTGCAATCACCGGAATCGATACTGCATCAACTACCTGCGGAACCAGCGTCATCGTTGTCTGCGAACCGATATGTCCGCCAGACTCGGTTCCTTCTGCAACGACCGCATCCGCGCCGCCGCGCTCCATCAATTTGGCAAGTGCCACACTCGCGACAACGGGAATCACTTTGATTCCAGCTTCCTTCCACATCTGCATGTATTTTGCCGGATTTCCAGCTCCAGTCGTAACAACCTTAACGCCTTCCTCCACAAGTACCTTGGCAATCGCATCTGCATCCGGATTCATCAGCATCAGATTGACACCAAATGGCTTATCCGTCTCTTTCTTCGCCGCCTGGATCTGCTCGCGCACCCAGGATGCCGGAGCACCACCAGCCCCTATAATGCCAAGACCGCCAGCGTTTGATACTGCGCTGGCGAGCTCGTGAGTGGCTACCCAGGCCATTCCGCCCTGGATGATCGGATAAGTAATTCCGAGAAGTTCCGTCACTCTAGTCTTCATATTTATGCCTCTACACCTTTGTCCTCAAGATATTTGATTACATCACCGACTGTTAAGATCTTCTCTAAGTCCTCAGAAGGAATCTCTACGTCATACTCCTCCTCCAATGACATCACCAGTTCAAACAGATCCAGAGAATCTGCCTCAAGATCCTCCTTGAATCTGGACTCTGCAGTAATGCTTGCTGCATCAACATTTAACTGGTCTGCAATAATCTCTTTTAATTTCTCTAACATGGTGTAATCTCCTTTTCCCTCTAAAATTCATCATAAATTGTTTTGATTGTCAAATAGTTTGATTGTCAAATTATTTGTTAGGCAAAGTATATTTCAAAATAGTTTGATTGTCAAGGTATTTTTCATAAGCGGCCGGATTTTAATTTTCTACATATTTCTTGACTTGGACCTTGAGGTACGGCTTATGATAATACAAATATCATATAGATTGGATCTTCCTACAGGAAGATCTGAGCGAAAGGAGTAGGACAATGAAAAAAATACTGACATTATCTTTGGCTGCACTGATGGCATTTTCTACACCTGCAAATGCTGTATTCGCAGCACCGGCTACAAAAGTGGAAGCTGCATCGGTAAATTTGAAAGCAGCAGCGGCAACCGCGGTCTCGACAGCAGAGGACTTAAAGGCGATGGAGAGCAATCCGTCAGGGAATTATTATCTTGCAAAGGATATCAAATTGCCCGCAGATTTCCAGCTGTTTGGGGACAGAGATCATCCATTTAAGGGACAGCTTGATGGTAAAGGGCACAAGCTGACCGGTTATACTTACAAGACCTCAAGCTGGGCTGAGAATGCAGGTATTTTCGGATATGCGAGCGGTGCCGTATTTAAAAACATTTCCGTTACCGGTGTAGATATTAATCTTCAGGATGGTGGAACGATAGGAACATTGGTATGCAGCGCTACGAACTGTACCTTTGATCAGATCAAAACCTCCGGAAAGATCTCCGTCAAGGGGGAAGCTGCTTATATTGGCGGAATCGTACATGCGAATGATGAGAAGGCAGTGATAAAGAATTGTGTGAATGCTATCAATATCACAGTGGATGTCAGAGGAACAGCAGATAGCTCACCTTCCTGCGATGTCGGAGGAATCACAATTTTTGCATCAGGCAGTTCATCAAAGTCACTATTACAGAATTGTACCAATAAAGGAACGATAAAGGTCACTTATAAGCCGAGTGATGAATGGGGCGGAAATGGATTTTCAATATCCGGTGTAGCAAATTCCTTTTATGGAAAAAAAGCAGTCAAAAATTGTAAAAATACCGGAGCAATCATCTGTACGATCGAAAAGGCAGCAGAAGGATTCGCGACAGAAGCGAATATCGCCGGTGTAATAGGAATGAGCAAGAGTGGAATCGATTCCTGCTCGAATACAGGTAAGATCACAGTGAACGCGAATGTATCAAATATGACCGGAATCGATGTAGCAGGCGTGGTCGGTGATACGACCTACATCGGAACAAAGATGGTAAAATCCTTCAATACAGGAGCCATTACAGTGACAGCCAATGCTCCCCGCAGTACCAATGTAGGCGGTGTTGCGGTAGTCGTTAATGATATCACACAGTCCTATAATAAGGGAAAAGTCACTGTGAATGTGAAGTCCGGCGGCGATGCGGCTGTAGGCGGTCTGGCGGGACAGGCCACCGCAAATGTGCAGAATTGCTACAATACCGGTGCGGTATCTCTGTCAGCGAAGAATACATCCTTTGTTGGTGGACTGGTTGGAAGTGCATCCGTATTCGATCAGTTTATAAAATACAACTATTCCACAGGAAAGGTAACAGGTTCTTCTAAGAAGGTATTTAAGGGAGAAGTGCTCGGATATTATACAGGTTCTTATGATGCACGAAAACGAAATGTTTTTGACAATTACTATACAGGTTCCGGCAAAGCTTACGGAGGTCAGGACTTTGATTGGAAGCCTTATATCGGTACTGCGAAAAAGGTTTCTTCCATTACAGCCGGTAATTGTTCAAAATTAAGTTCAAAGCTTTGGACATATTCAAGTAAACAGAAACGAATGATCCTGAAAAATAATAAAGAGAAATAGAAACGTGCGCCGCAAGCGCACCAAAAAAGTCCTAATCACAATGGATTAGGACTTTTTTATATGTAATAATATATACTCTCTGTATTTTTAATCAAGCACAAGGCACATGCATCCATACATTCCGGCATCGTTGCCAAGTGAAGCAAGTTCAAAACGCGCGTCCTTGCAAGAGCTGAAGGTGTTCGGCACATAATATTTCTTGATCGTATCAATCAGGATCTGTCCGGCCTTAGATACGCCGCCACCGATTACAAATACTTCCGGATTGACAACACATGCAATCTTTCCAAGTGCCTTACCTAAGATCTCACACACTTCATCAACGATCTCAAGTGCTACCTTATCGCCTGCTTTTGCCTCGTCAAATACATCCTTTGCCGTAAGATCTTCAAATTTACGAAGACTTGTCTCCTCCGTTGTCTTAGCCAGCTTACGCTTTGCCATACGAACAACACCGGTTGCAGAGGTATACTGTTCCAGACATCCATGCTGTCCACAGTTACATGCTTCACTCTCATCCTCACAGACGTTCAGATGTCCGATCTCTCCGCCTGCACCGTTTGCTCCGGCAACCATCTTACCATCTACGATGATTCCGCCGCCGACACCGGTTCCGAGTGTTACCATAACAACATCACGGCTTCCCTTGGCACCACCCTGCCACATCTCGCCGAGACCTGCCACATTGGCATCATTACCGACTTTTACCGGAAGTCCGGTAAGTCCTGACAATGTTCCCGCAACATCTACATTCTTCCATCCAAGATTTACACAGACGGTTACGACACCGGAACTAAGTACCGGACCAGGGACACCGATTCCGACACCCTGCACATCATCCTTACTGATACCTTCCTTGTCCAGCTTCTCGTCAATTGTCTTTGCGATATCCGGAAGGATTGCCTCTCCACCGTTTGCAGTGTTTGTTTTGATCTCCCACTTATCAAGCAGCTTTCCGCTCGTCTCAAAAAATCCTACTTTGACTGTGGTTCCCCCGACATCAATTCCAAAACCATATTTCTTCACTTGCTTGTCCTCCAACATTCTTGCTCGTTTTATATTACCGTAGTTATTCAGCGCCAACCGCCAAACTGTTTCACTCTGAACAGTTACATATTACCATAGTAACCCCGTTCATCCAATGGCATTTTGCCTAATTTTGGGTGTAAATATTTTCACTTTTGCACAGAGGATAGTGAACAAGCTGCGAACCATCCAGATCTTCATGGTGCATATCAACCGCTGTAATCTGATGATTGTCATACGTTGTGTAATAATAAATGCCCTTCGTTGCATTACAGCATGACGTATAGATCGTAATCTCGTATTTTCCGTCTGCCACCTCGCAGCAGCCTCTCTGCTGCTCCACCGACCCTAAGATGTGGAAAAACTGGCTGACACTCTCTGTCTCTGACTCTCCCGATACCGCATGAAGTCTCGTGAAAGCCACCTTCGCGAAACGCGAAGCCGAAGAGAGATCTCCTGGAAGTCCCAGCGCGCCCATTCCACGGCTGTATGTCTGCAGAGGCAGTTCCCTGGAAAAAGCGTTCTCCGGCTGTCTCGGCGACAAATGCATATAGTTATTCAGCTGAAACATCTGCTGCGGGAACGGCGGATTATTCGTAAGCACCCCCGCCGGGTTGTCATACACGTGAAGTCCGTCCGACATGCATTCCACGACGATCGCGCCATCTTGGTCTGCGATGATCCAGTGAAGCTGCGCGCTTGGCAGCTGCTCGGAAAAAAAGGTTCCGACAAGGTTCACTCCCTCAAGACGTTCTTTTGCCTCCGCCACACTCGCACACTGTGAGAGGATCCATGGAATAAATTCAAACTGCGCCACATTTTCTCTGCCCTCTTCCACCTGCTGGTAGACAGCATTTCCGACAAAGTTAAGACCTGCCATACCAAGACCTTTTTCATTGATTGCATCATAGTATAGCGGATAATCTGCGACAACATACGCCATTCCGATGATCGCATAATGCGATGCAACTTCTCCCATATGGCGAAAAACAAATTTATAATTCCGAGGTGTGATCGTCACTTCATCTCCATAGGAGAATTCATAATCCAGTGTTCTTCCGAAATAAAAATCTTTGGTTTTATAGGTTGCTGCTGTACACATAATAAATCCTCCTATGACTAAGGTGTATCTGTCGGCGTGTCTTCCCCGGTGTTGTTATCGCCTCCGGTATTATCACCGCCGCTATTGTCTCCGGTGTTATCTCCGGTATTATCATCCGGATTATTTCCATCGGAATTGTTGTTACCGGTATTGTCTCCGGTATTTGTGTTATTGCTGTCATTTCCGGCATTATCATTCTGGTTCTGATCCTGATTATTATCTGCCGGCTGATTCTGATCCTGCTGGTTCTGATCAGTCTTGTCCTGCTGACCGGCAGCATTATCTTCCTCACGCTTTTGTTCCTGATCCTGCTGATCCTGTTGCTGCTGATTCTTAAAATCATCGGAAAGCTGCGCATACGGAATAAAATCCATCGGAGATAGATTCTCATGGATCGCACTCATGTATGTATTCCAGATACGACCCGGATAAGTACTTCCGCTCAGACTCTGGATTGCCTTCGGATAATCACAGCCAACCCACACACTTGTCGTGTAATATCTTGTGAATCCAACAAACCAGCCGTCCTTATGGTCATTTGTCGTACCCGTCTTACCTGCACAAGGCATGCCTTTTAGCTTGAGCGCGCGTCCGGTTCCGCTATCCATAACCGTCGTCAGCACATCCGTCATCATGCGCGCCGCATCCTGCTCATAGATCGATACTTCCGTCATCTGTGAAGCATAGACAACATTCTCGTCCGAATCAATGATCGTCTTGATACAGGTCGGTTCACGATACATACCGTCATTCTCGATCGTTGCAAATCCTGCTGCCATCTCAAGCGGAGAGACACCCTTGGTAAATCCGCCGAGCGATGTTGCAAGTGTATAATCGTCTTTTACAATGCCTGTAAAATTCATATTCTTCAGATACTGCAGTCCCACCTCCGGTGTCAGCTGGTCATATAGCTGCCATGCAACTGTATTTAATGACTGTGCGACCGCATAGCGAAGCTTCACTTTGCCTGCATAGGTTTTGGTCGCATTGGACGGACCGCCTTCAAACTTATGATCATCCACAATGGTATCCGGATCGTATCCACGCTCGAAACATGGTGTATACACAAGCAATGGCTTGATGGAACTTCCCGGCTGACGGTGACTCTGGTAAGCACGATTAAGCGTATACGATGTAAAGTCCTGATTGCGGCCACCGACGATCGCAACGACATATCCTGTGCTGTTGTCGATCGACACTCCGGCACCCTGCATATCATAGGTTCCGTCATCATCCAGATCGGTATAAGAAGCAAGTTCATCATCCACAGCCTGCTGCAACGCATTCTGCTTGTCCATATCTATGGATGTATAAATCTTATAGCCGCCCGAATACAGCTTCTTCTGACAGGAAGCATACAATTCGTCATATTCCTCGTTGTACGTTTTCTTCTCCTCCTCAGAATCAAAATAATTCTGGAAGGTAAAACCCTCCTGCTCCATCAATGCACGTGTTGCGCAATAATAAGTGTAAGTATCCACGAAATTGTTCACGATACTGTTCTTCGTCTTCTTCGGCCGGTTCAGTGTGATTTCTTCCTTGCAGGCCTCATAATACTGCTCCTGCGTGATTTTGCCATCGTCCCACATATTCTGTAAGATCAGATTTCTTCGTGTGATCGTATGATCCATATTGGTCACCGGATCATAATAGGACGGACTGTTCGGAATCGCACATAAGAAAGCCACCTGCGAGATATCAAGATCCTTAAGATCACAGTTAAAGTAGCCTCTGCACGCTGCATCAATACCATAATATCCATTCGCGAAATAGATATTATTGAGATAAAATTCCAGAATCTTCTCCTTGGAATACCGCTTCTCAAGCTCCATCGCAAGGAATATCTGCTCCACCTTGTACTGCCACGTCTTACTCGGCTCCATATACATCAGTTTCGCCAGCTGCATCGTGATCGTACTTCCACCCTGCGTGACTTTTCCAGCCTGCAGACGCGCTTTAACTGCACGCATGATAGCCTTGAAATCCACACCGTTGTGACGATAGAATTTCTTGTCCTCAATACTGATGATCGCCGTCACAAAAGACTTCGGAATATCCTCATACTTCACATACTGCGCATCCTTATCGCCTTTGCGCTCCGAGATCAGATTTCCGTTCGTATCATATACCGAGCAGGTCTGCGACGGGATAAAAAGCGATTCATCCGAAGCCGCCACTTCCTTGATTGCCTCTCTCCGGATCTGCTGAACCTCGTCCGCATAACCGCCAAAAAAATACACTCCAGCCGCGCCAAGCACAAGCAGCATCAGCACAATCTGCAGCTTTATTACGAACCAGAAAAAGCGATGTTGTTTCTTTTT
>ERZ1035006.1010-NODE-1010-length-20194-cov-20.283529_pt1 | contig 20194 bp, 22 predicted proteins | sample MGYA00520694_ERZ1035006 | MGnify/ENA primary metagenome ERZ1035006 (study PRJEB33766, sample SAMN09781746) | gut metagenome | biome: gut microbiome | host: Homo sapiens | place: Madagascar | study: EMG produced TPA metagenomics assembly of the PRJNA485056 data... | reverse complement strand
CTCGGTTTTAGCAAGTCTAAGTATTGTTCTAATCGTACCTTTATGGAATTGAAATTTTGGTGATGAACTTGCCGATTGCATAATACGTTATGTTCTAATCGTACCTTTATGGAATTGAAATTCGGATATGGTACTACTACTGGAGTCAAACAAGGAAGTTCTAATCGTACCTTTATGGAATTGAAATAACATTAAACTCGGTTTTAGCAAGTCTAAGTATTGTTCTAATCGTACCTTTATGGAATTGAAATGACCGTACGAGACCATACAAGACCGTACAAGACCGTTCTAATCGTACCTTTATGGAATTGAAATAAGTCACTGTCAAGCTCTTGCTCCTCGACATCCTGTTCTAATCGTACCTTTATGGAATTGAAATTGGATGCGCCTTCATCACAGTAAGCATATCTTCAGTAGTTCTAATCGTACCTTTATGGAATTGAAATTGGTTGAGTAGAGCGGTGGCGAATGTGTGACGCAAGTTCTAATCGTACCTTTATGGAATTGAAATCCATGTAGATGCCCTTTACGTTGTTCCAGATAGTGTTCTAATCGTACCTTTATGAAATTAGAATTTAGTACCGGAATCTATTATCAGTTGATTTTCAGTATTATACGCTTTAAACGGTAGAAAAGTGACGGTATGGATTCTGATTAGATACGAAAATGTGAAGATTTAACGTATTTAACTTTCTATTACACAGAAATTCACGATTATGATTGGTATATATAATCATAAACTGGAGAACAAAATAATACGTTTCGTTCTTCTATATTTCGATTATTCTTTGTACATTTGTCACATTAATATATATATATTAATAATACACCTTAAAATAATAACCTATGCTATCTACACTCAAAAGATATTTTGGATATAATTCCTTTCGCCCTCTACAAGAGAACATTATACGCCATATACTTAGCAACAAAGACTGTTTGGTGTTGATGCCTACTGGCGGTGGAAAGAGTATCTGCTATCAGATACCAGCATTGATGATGCCTGGTACGGCTATAGTAGTTTCTCCTCTTATATCATTGATGAAAGACCAAGTAGAGAGTCTACGTGCTAACGGCATTGCTGCAGCTGCTCTAAATAGTAATGCCTCAGAAGCTGAGAATCATGATATAGCAGAACGTGCATACAGAGGTGAATATAAATTGTTATATGTGTCGCCTGAAAAATTATTATCAGAGATTCAATATGGTATCTTCAGTAATTCTCATGGAACAGAACCAACTGGTTCTCTCAAAGTTAGTATGTTCGCTATAGATGAGGCTCATTGTATTTCTCAATGGGGACATGACTTTAGACCAGAATATACTCAGCTTTGTAAACTAAAAGAATTGTTTCCTAATGTGCCTGTTGCGGCATTTACTGCAACTGCTGATAAAATTACTAAAGAAGATATAATACAGCAACTCCGTTTAGATAAAGATGAAACAGGAGAAGTGAAGATTTTACTGTAAAGGGTAGAAAACAAAAAGAACGTCAACAACTACATTTTGAAGAACAGCAAACAGAAATGGCAGAAGATAAAACTCTTTTTAAGAATCTACGTCAGTTGCGCTTGAAGATTGCATCCGAAAGAGGTGTTCCCCCTTATGTTATCTTTAGCGATAAAACTTTGCATCAACTTGCTATCGTACAACCAATAACATATATTGCGTTTGGTTCTATTTCTGGTGTAGGTACTCATAAGCTCGAAAGTCTTGGTACTATATTTGTAAAAGCGATTAGAGAATATAAAGGACTCTCAACGAACGAAACAGAAGAATGGAATGATAAAAATATCAACAAAGACATTGAAATTAAGGATTCGGTCACTACTCCTAAAGCTAAAAAGTCAGTAAGGGACTTTGTTACATTCAATGGAACAGAATATCATATAGGAAGTGAATTAATGGGGTGTATCAAATGGCGTACAACTATAGAAAATGTAAGCAAGGATGTATATTATACTCTTTGGCAGGAAAACCGTTACCCTATGACTCGATATATAAGTGAAGATGTACAATGTCGTGATATGGTTGTAAAGCGTTTTGCTGAAATAATATCGGCAGTATATAACGTGGAGGTTTCTCCGGATTATCAAACAGTAATAATTCCTGTTAGAACGGAATATGACGAGAACGGAAAACCTGTACATTCTTTAGAAGGTGTATCTTTCGAGGAGGCTCTTGATAAATTTAAACAGTTTGTTGAGCAGAATGGGCATCTCCCATTTGCTACATCTGGTGAATATGAATGCTCTCTTCGTAGATGGCAACAAGAAATAAATCATGATATAAGACCTTTGACCCATACTCAATATAAAGAATTTGAAGAACTAATGGCATCTTATGCCGATCTGCCAAGGACGCGTGTGTTATGGGAAAAGAAGAAAGAAAAAGAAAATATGTCGTATATAGAGCAACAAAGGTTGAAGCATTCAAAGGCTTATGTTCAATGGACGGAAGATGAAGATAAAAAGTTAATAGAACTTCATGCTATAGGAAAAACAATAGAAGAATTGTGCAAAATCTTTGCTCGTAATGAAGGTGCCATTAAATCTCGAATTAAAAAGTTAAGCCAATAAGTGACATAAAAAAAGAAGTACTGCTTACAACTCCCAAGTAAGCGGTACTACTTTTACAATCTTAGAGAGGATGATATTTCACGGCTCACTTATGTACTAAAAACCATAATACAAGCGATTCAATTCCTTACTATCATTCTCAAGCTTTTTAGGATGATAGTCGCCAAGGAATCGGATTTCATCAAAGCACACACTATTAGAGTCTTTCTTATACTTCTCTATAATAGAATTATATCTTTTATCATTATCTATATCGTGATGCAATTTGGACATATCTTCACTAATTGTCCATGAGCAACAATTCAAAGCTCCACCCTATTTCTCGATAAATACTTTCATCTGAACTTGATAAATTCTTCCTCTATAATCTGGATATAAAGCAATAAAATGACTCATTGCTTCATTATCAAGTTTTGTATTGCCAATTCCTGGAACAATAATAACATCACGCGTCTGAAGAGCGTTGATATATGCCCAACTTAATTCGTTATATTCAGAAAGACTCAACTCTATAACATAAAAATGTTCCATCAATACATTACGCATTAGAGTCGCAATACCATCATCATATACAGAAAGATTGGTTAACACTACAGGTTTCCCATCTTTTTGTGCGCCGACAAATCTTAAGATACCATCCGTATGCCCACAAACATCATTTTTATCCCATGGTAGCCATACTATAATTATATCATCAATAATTGAATTAGATTCTTTAGGTTTGAAAGAATCACGAATTTGAGATTCTATCTCGTTTTGAGATAATCCTTCGTTTTCTCTCATCACCTTATCTGTCATTACAATAAAAGATTTCGTGGTGTAGAAATTTGATTGTTCTATTTCGCCAACAACAATATTTCCACCATCAATAACCAAAGAAGAATGATTGATGTCAAAATTCTTATCTTCAATCTTATTCATCACTTTATCTACATCAGTAATATATTTTTCCTTTCCTCTTAGATAGTCGGGATTGTATACAAATTGAGAGAAACGATTACATGCATATTGTATCGGCATATAATCACGACACCAATAATCCTTAGTTAAAGGAAGCGTTTCATGCGCTACGTTATTAGCATCCAGAATTTCACAAACATCCTTATAGATATTGGGATAATCTGTACGTAGCAACTGTGAAAAAAACACTTTGTCTTTATATTGTTCTGTTATCATAGCTTTTCAACTCGTTTAAATCCCCATAATCTGTTGTCGTTTATATTGATTCGCTGCATAGGTTCTGCATAGCCCGATGTTTCATCAGGCTCATCTATCCATTCTATACAAAACTTACCATTGCTTAGCATATTTGCTCCACCAAATAAATCATACCAAAGGTCATGAGGAGCCCAATCTTTTCTTTTTTCATTATTCTCCCATTCTTTTCCCCCAGGCACAATAGCTTTATAGCCTCTAATCAAGAAAGACGCATGATATTTCTTTTGTGGATCATCAAACAAAACATCAACGCCCGATGGATTTGGACATACAGCACCTAAAGCATAGCCAAATTCATCTTTCCCTTTCAGATATTTTTTTTCATCTTTAATATTGCCATCATCCTCGTGGTAATAAAATTCGATGCAGGTCAACTTTAGTTTATACGCATCCTTACAACCGCCATTAACAAGAAAATAGCCTGAGAAGAATGCTTCTTCAGCAATTTTCTTAAACTCTTTAAACAGGTTTGCTTCGCAACCATCAGCGCCTTTGAAAGCTTTTAAGGCTTGAAATAATCTTGATTCCATACTTATTGTAATTATCTTTATTCCTTAAATTAGCAGACTTAAAAAGTTACAAGAACCTTAAATTAGCAGACTTATAATTTTACAAAAAAGCAAGTCATTGGATAACAACAAATTATCCAATGCTTGCATATGTCAGGAATTTCACTTACCTTAGTGCTGCTTAAAACTCAAATAAAGAATATCTGACATATGGCAAAGGTAAACATAAAATCTGAGAAAATCACACCTTTCGTCGGCATTTATTACGCAAGCAAGGCTTTTTATGCGCTTTCACTTGACAAAGTCATCAACGGCACTCATGGTGTCCGAAGCTCCAACTACAACGGCTACCAATGGGGCGAGAGAGCGCGACTTTGGCCGTCTCAACAATGACTTCGGATGGAAGCATCTGATTACCTTGCAACAGTGCCGCTTTGAGACTGTAAAAGTGGCACTTTGAGGGCACTATTGTTATTTTTATGGTCATCAAGGGTGGCTTTTTATGCTGGAAAAAACCATAAAAACAGCTTTTTGATTCTATAATCAATTTTTATTTTGTAACAGGTTTTACATTTTGTACGATATTTGCATGAGGGCATAAAGACGTGTTTTTTGACAAGAAGACATGTTCTTCATGTCAAAAAATACCTGTAAGGCATTTCTTCATCACCTGCTGCCAAGCCGAACGCAGCCCAGGCGATAACGGTTCGCAGCTGATTATTTCGAGAGTTTGGCGCAGTTCATTAAGCTGTTCGGGCCAGAATCTCATCTGCTCGTAGGCAAGCTTGATGCACTGCGCCCTTATTGCATAGGGCGACTTGGGGTCGGCAAGTCGCATCAGGCAGAAGTCAATGAAATCGGTACGGATGGCTTCTTCATCGAATGGTTGGCGAAGAAGCAGAGTGAGAATAAGGCGGAGCTTTGTCACGTCTTGCTCTGTGATGGCGCGTTCGATAAGCTGGTCGTGCTTGGCAAACAGCCAAACATTGTCATCCAACGCAAAATGCGTGAACGTCCAAAGCGCATTGACAGCCACACGGCGGTCGTCGTCAAGCGTAAGCTGATAAAGCTGTTCCTTTAAACTATGGTTTTGCTCACCCTGAACAAGCAAGCAAATATCATTTATCCCGTCCATGGAAAGACGGTGAGAGAGGAGGGATTTCATGGCTTATTGCTCAATAACTGGGCTGTTTAAGAAAGGACATTAATCATAATACGCTAAAGCTTTTAGCCTCCTTACCTGTTTCTTTGCGATACTCGTCGCGCATACTCTTCTCCAATTCCGCTACAAAAGCTTTCTTTTTTTCTAAAGAAGCTTGAAATCTTCTCAGAGCTTCTTCTCTCGTTAATTTCTTTGTTTCCATAGTTTAATGTCTTTACCAATATTCTATAATTTGCAAATCTACAACATTAATTCCAAACTGCAAAATCTTTTCTAGTTTGCTTTGTTATTTGGAAGGTATAAAGGAGAAATAGATACTAACATTAACTAATCTATATTCCACCTATTCATCTCATCACCTTCGAAAGCATCAAGAGAATTACCATAGTCATCTAACATTTTATCATCAGAATAATAATCATTGCCAATATCGATAAAAGATTTCATAGATATCTGATTTCCATAATGATCAATATAATATTCATAGTAATCACCATCAAGACACTTTACCACCTTGGCCCTTCCATTAGAAAATTTATAATATTTATCATTTCTACAGGACAAAGAATCATATTCAATAGGAATCACTATCTCTCCTTTTATGTTCATAAACCCAACTTTTCTATTTGTTTCTACGGCAAATACATATTCAGAAAATTGGTATATATAATCATAAACTGGAGAACAAACCATATCACCACATAATCTAGAGACACCATACTTACTATTTGATGTTTTTAATAGAACAAAATCATTATAACCAAAGAGTTGAATATCTAAATATATTCTTGGGATAGTTTCATTTCCTTCTTTGTCGATTATTCCCTTGTATTTACCAGAAGAACCATAAAATTTTAATTGTTGAAAAATGCCTACATTACTTTTTTTTATGTTATCTGGAGGCAACATCTTACCTATAAGGTAATAAATAGTATTAGGAAATGGCAACAAATCATGAAAATAGCCATACACTTTTATACTATCATCACATATAAAAGATAGATTATCAAAGGTTTGCTTATTTTCTATCCGTGTTCCAATATCTTCGTAAACCAAATAGTTTTCTTCAAAATTTAAATGCTCTTCCATAAGAATTCTTTTTATTTACTAATCAAAAAAAACAAACCGCAAATTGTTTGATGGTTCAACAGACAATACCAGTTTCTATCTCGTTTTCTAAATACGAGAATACATATACTGCCCCTTCATAATACAAACCACAATCAGGGTTACACAAGCGTTTGTAGGTTTCTGAAGAATACAGTTCGTCAAGTGCCTTCTTCATATTCCACCCATATTTCTGCATCAGCATCTCAACCAACTCGGTAGAGAGGCATTCTATCTGAAATTGAATATCTTCGCTCATTATTATACTTTCTTTAAGTAACCTATTGCTTTTTGTGTTCCGAAGAAATACTGAATGGCAGGTTTATGGAAACGCAGCTCCTCAACCATTCGCTCTATATCAATATACCCCTGCATTAATCGACGCATCTGAAGTCCAACAGTATCATCTGCTATCGGACCAACAACAATATCATAAGTATGAGCAGGTGTTGTTGTCATATTCTTTCTATTCATTAATATGAATTCAGCCCACTCTACTGAGTAATCCTCAAATATTTTAACAGATAACGACATTCCTTCGTTATAAAGCAAACTGTCATCAAACAAGTAAGCATTGACTATGGGCTCACCATCTTGCATTCTTTTAAAAGTACGAACTGCCATTTCCATTGCTTGCGTCTTATTAGGATTCAAATAAAAGCCACAACCAAAGTCCTTACCTTTACGTGAGCGACATAGGTCTATACTTTCTATTACTACATTACTTCCATGATATAATTTTAGCATCCCAATCGTCCTCCATTCTTCTGACATAACAACATAATATCATCCACAGCATCCTCTATGGATAGAGTATGTTCTGCCGCATAACAATCAATAAGAAAGTCTATCCCCTTGAATCTGCGCAAGTAAGCATACGACTGGGCAAGTGTTAGATTGAAGCGATTAGCAAAAGCACCTACACAGCAATTTACATATTCTATTATATTATGTGTAAAATCCATAGTCTACGATTTTATTGTATTATATAATTATCTAGCCACAAATCTATAAAAATTAATCCAAACCACAAAATGTTTGACCAATTAATCAAACTACAATAAAAGAAAAAACTGGGAACAACACAAGTTTCTCGGATATTATGTCTACCTTTGCGATACAGCAAGACAGCAAGTCTGCTCATACATTTTTTATTAACACAAAAAGCTTATGCCTATGAACACTTTACAAGGTTTACTTATCACAGTAGTGGCAGCACTTCCTGCAACAGCAATGGCACAGTTTGCTCCGCGCCATACGCCAGGGATAATGAAAAAACTGCCAGTGGCTATGGAGCATCCAGTCAACGACACTCCTGAGGGCACACTGCATGACAACATGGCTTATGCCAACACCTACCACTACTACGGCTACGACGGCGAGATAGAGAACGCCGAGAGCCACGCCATTATCACACGTTATGTAATGTCATCCGACAGCACCATCTGGTGGCACAACCCCATAACAATGCAAGACGGCGGATGGGTGCGCATCGACCATATGGGTGGAGGAAAATATGTGATGCACACTCCACAGTGTATCATAGAAGATGAGGACAATATCGACGAGGAGGGAAACATCTACAAAGCTTTTGCCACTCGTCTGGTGTTAAAGAACTTTGGTGACGGATACTATTACTATCCAGATGTCAACGAGGACGGCCAGGCCAACCTCGACCTGCACTTCACCCTTAACGAGGACGGAGAACTGAGACAGGTGAACGACAGCATCGTAAAAGACATGGACGATATGCCTTATGAGGTGCTGGCTCTAAGCAACGCTAATGGAGACTGGTATGGATTCAGCGACGGAGCCATGCGTGTGTGGCGTGTCAACGAACAGCCAACAAAGTTGCCTGAAGGCATTGAGCCACAGAGATATGTGCTAACCGATTCTACCCTTAACCAACAAACGGGACGTTTCTCGTTCACCCGACAGCTTATCGACATGGCTATACAGGGACAAGATGCCTATCTCGCTGCACCTGACGGCACGGGATGGATTCACGGCAGTATAACCGAAGACGGCAGTATCCGCCTGCGTCCACAATATATTGGTCCAGCAAAGATATACGGAAGTCATGTGTGGTTTGAACCTGCCACATTCCAAATCGACTATGACAACGAGGCTACAGATGACGACGACGAGGATGAACAGGATCCATACGAATTGGATTATGAGCTTGCTCCTGAACTTGTGCTGCACAAGACTGCTGATGGGGCATACGCAGCCAACTATCCATCCGCACTGCTCATCAACGCAACCAAAGGACAAGTGCTGTATGCAGCCGACTATCCTGTGCCGTCGCTCACAACATTCACTGAGAAGCCTGCCGTACCTGCAACACCAAAAATCACCGAATTCTATCCTTACTATGAGGAAGACGGTTCGGCACTTTTCACTGTGCGCATACCGGTTTACGACAAAAATAAGGAAATGCTCGACCCTACCCTACTAACATACGTGGTGTACGTCAACGACGACAAAGAGCCTTACACATTCTTGCCGGAAGACTACCAAGCCCTCACCGAACCTATGACCGAATTGTCATACTGGTTTAACGATGGCTACGACTTCTCAATCACCGACATAGGACACACCATCTATCTCTATGTGGACGCGGAGCGTGTAGGTGTGCAGTCGATATATCGTGGTGCAGGTGAAGAGCGACGCTCAGACATAGGATGGGACGACGGAAGCGTCACAACCGGATTGAAGACAGCCACCACCACTAAGCGCATCGACAGCATATACGATATTCAGGGAAGAAAGTTGCAACGTCTCGCTCAGGGTGTAAACATTGTGCGCATGACCGACGGCGCAACAAGGAAAATCATAAAGCTATAAAATAAAAAAAACGACAATAAGAAAAATGGTCTGTAACTCGTGTTGAGCGAATTGCAGACCATTCTTTTATTGTCGAGTTTTGATTTGTGAATTTTGAGTTTTGTTATCGGCTTTGCCGCTTGCCAGAGCAAGAATTGTGCGCTTCGCGCATTTTGAATTTACCAATTGTGAATTACGAATTCGAAATTCAACATTCAAAAATCCAAATTCAACATTGAACAATTCAACATCGGCGTAGCCGACCATTCAACATTCTACATCGCAGATGTAGCCGCTACCAGCCATCCGTATACGCAGCTGCATACACCGAAGAGGAGCACGCCTGCTGTGCAGAGAGCAAGAGCTGTGCGTGTGGCGCAGTCGCTCTGGAATGTGGGGAGCGGAGTATCTGTCTTGTTGATGTACATGCACTTCACAATCTTCAAGTAGTAGTAGAGTGACGGTACGGTGTTGACCAATGCTAAGAACACTACTGCGTAGGCGATGTTAGTGCCCTGCTGGGCTGCTGCCATGAACACGAAGAACTTGCAGAACATACCAGCGAACGGGGGAATACCTGCCAATGAGAAGAGAGCGAGAGTGAGGAGGAACGAGAGCTTAGGGTTGGTGGTGTAGAAACCATCAAACACCGACATCTCTGTGTTGCCCTTGCCACGTGTCTCAACAACGTTGATGACGGTGAACACTGCCATGTTGGCTGCCACGTAGATGAGGACGTAGTACATCAAGGCTGTGAGACCCATTGTCTCGTTGCCTACGGCTGCAAGCATGATGTAGCCCGCCTGCGAGATGGAGCTGAACGCCATGAATCGCTTGAGCTCTGTCTGACGAAGAGCAAAGAGGTTGGCCACGGTGATGGTGAGCACGATGACGATGTACATCAAGGTCTCGTAGTATTCTACCATCGGACCGAACACCTTCAGCAAGATAGTCATCAAGGCGAAGGCTGCGGCACCCTTAGACACAACGCTCAGATAGCCTGTCACGGCTGTAGGAGCACCCTGATAGGTGTCGGCTGTCCAGAAGTGGAAAGGCACAAGCGAAATCTTGAAGCCGAGTCCGCTGAAGAAGAACACAAGCCCCATGATTGTGAGAGGGGTCGCGCTGATCTTGGCAGCCATGTCGGCGAAGTAGAGCGTGCCACAAGCACCATAGAGGAACGAGATGCCGTAGAGCATCACGCCGCTTGAGAATGTGGCGGTGAGAACGAACTTGGCAGCACCCTCAGCCGACTCCTTCTTGTACTTGTCGAATGCCACGAGGCAAGCCATAGGCACAGAAGCCATCTCAAGACCAAGGAAGAACATGAGGAAATGGCCTGATGAAATCATCATGTACATACCGAGCAAGGTAGAGATGACGAGCTCGTAGAACTCACCCTCCTTGCGCAGCACATCCTCACGCTCAATCCACGACTGAGCCATAACCACAACGATGAACGCGCCGGCTGTAAGGATGACCTTCATCACCTGGGCTGCTGCTGTGGCTGTATAGAGTCCTGCAAATGCCTCTGCAGGCTGTGCTGTGAAGCACAATGCCACCTGAGCCACCAACAAAACACATGTCAGCATGCTCAATGTAGCGTGTTTCTTCTCGCCCTTCATGAAGAGGTCGGCGAGGAATACTATCACGAGGATTGCCATAAGGCCAGCCTCGGGTATCATATTAAAAAACTGACTATAATCCATTTTTTACTGCTGAACTTGTTATTAAAGTGTTGGAATTACGCTAAGGATAGGTGCTACCGCATTGTTGATGACGTGGCTTGCCCAGATTGGGAACGAACCAAGACCTGCAACGCAGAAGATGAGGCAGCATACAGCGAAACGCTCGTCCCATGTGGCATCGGTAAGCTCCTCGAAGTGCGGGTTCTTCACCTTATTGAAGAGGATGAAGCCTACAGTACGGAGGATGTACACGGCTGTCACAACGATTGATGTGATGGCGATGATAGTGCAGCAACGGTGGAATGTATCGGCATTCTCGAATGATCCGTTGAAGATTGTCATCTCAGCGATGAAGCCTGAGAAGCCTGGAAGACCGAGGTTGGCAAGACCGGCAATCACATAACCTACTGAGAGGAACGGCATAATCTTCATCAAACCGCCAAGCTCACGGATGTCACGTGTGTGTGTACGACCGTAAATCATACCGATGAGGGCGAAGAAGAGGGCTGTCATCAAACCGTGAGAGAGCATCTGAAGGATAGCACCGGTGCAAGACACGCGGGTCATCATCAGGAGAGCGAAGAGCACCAAACCACAGTGTGAAACTGAAGAGTAGGCGTTGATGAACTTCAAGTCGGTCTGTACACAAGCCGAGAATGCACCGTAAACTACTGAGATAGTGGTGAGGATAAGGAATATCCAAGCCAAATCGTGAGCAGCCTGTGGCAAGAGGAACATGGCGATACGGAAGCAACCGTAGCCACCAAGCTTCATAAGCACACCAGCGTGGAGCATTGACACAGAAGTAGGGGCACAACCGTGACCGATAGGAGACCATGTGTGGAACGGGAACAGAGCACCAAGTACACCGAAACCGATGAACACAAATGGGAACAACACGTTCTGAACTGCCGACGGGATGTGGTTGTTGTGGGCAATCTCAAGGATGTTCATTGTAGAGGCACCGTTGAAGAAGTAGATGCCCACCAAGCCGAGGATGATGAGGGCGGAACCACCCATAAGCATCAACGTAAGCTTCATGGCTGCATACTCCTTGCGACCCGAACCCCAGAAACCAATCAAGAGGTACATAGGGATGAGGGCAACCTCGTAGAACATGAACATGGTGAAGAGGTCGATCGAGATGAAGAAACCGTAAACACCTGTTGAAAGCAATGTGAACCACATGAAGAACTCCTTGGTAAGCGGCTTGAGCTTCCACGAAGCGAAGGTGCCTGTGAACACGATGATGCTCGAAAGCAGAAGCATCACAACGGAAATGCCGTCGACACCCACCTCGTAGTTGATGTGGAGTGCAGGAAACCATTCCGTAGTGGCGCGGAGAATCATCTCCTCGGTGTTGCCTGCTGCACGCTCACCGATGAAGTGGAGTGTGAGCCATACGCTCAATGCCAAAAGGCAGGATGAACCGGCAACCATCACACCACGCACCTGATTGACGTTGCGGGCGATCCAAAGACCAAGCAACATCAGGACAGGGATTACTACGAATAAACTTAATATATTCATATTTTAATTATAAGCAAAGTAATAATAATGTTAAAGCTACCGTACCTGTGAGGAACCATACGGCATACTGGCGAACGTCGCCGCTCTGCCAAGGACGGATGGTCTCGCCTGCCTCGTTGGCTCCCCATGCGGTGAAGTCGATAAGACCGTTGATGATCTTCTCGTCGATCCACTGTGCCGGGCGGCTAACGTAGCGGAACAGAATCTTGTGTGTAACATACTGGTAAACCTCGTCCATGTAGAAGCGCTTGTAGGCCCAACGGTGCAGACGCGGGAAGGCGGCGTACATCTTGTCGGCGATAGGCTGCTTCTCACCCTTATATATATAGGTGGCGAGGGCAATAGAGAGGATTGCAATCACGGTTGATGTGGCTGCTACCTGCGGGTCGAAGTGAACGGTGTAGGCTGTGCCTGCCGCACTTACCAATGAGCCGAAGCTTGCCCAATCCCAATCGAGGAATCCACCGAGTGTGGTGAATACACCTACACCTACGGTGATGATGCTCAGGAACACGAGCGGGAAGGTCATGGCTGCTGGTGCCTCGTGAGGAGTGTGGTGGGCGTGAAGCTCCTTGTTCTCTGTACCCCAGAAGATGCCGTAGTAGAGACGGAACATATAGAATGCTGTCATGGCGGCAACGCCTGTCATCCACCAACCGCAAACAGGAGAATACTCAAAGCAAGCGGTAATAATCTCGTCCTTAGAGCTAAAGCCCGAGAAGAACGGAATACCCGCAATGGCGAGACATGAGATGAGGAATGTGATGTGGGTGATAGGCATGTACTTGCGCAAGCCACCCATTGTAGACATCTCGTTTGAGTGAACAGCGTGGATGATGCAACCTGCTCCGAGGAACAAGCAAGCCTTGAACATGGCGTGTGTGAACAAGTGGAACATTGAAGCCATGTAGCCAAGCTGGGCGTGGTTGTCGAGAGCAGCACCGTGATGTCCTGGCAGACATACGCCGAGGGCTACCATCATGAAGGCAATCTGAGAGATTGTAGAGAAGGCAAGCACACGCTTGATGTCGCTCTGTGCACATGCTACAGCGGCAGCATAGAAGGCGGTGAATGCACCAACAATAACCACTACCTCAAGGGCCTGAGGAGCATACTCAATCCATACGGGGAAGAGACGTGCAATCTGGAACACACCGGCAACCACCATGGTGGCAGCGTGGATAAGAGCTGATACTGGAGTTGGACCCTCCATAGCATCTGGCAACCAGATGTGCAACGGGAACATGGCCGACTTACCAGCACCACCGATGAACATAAGCACAAGGGCTGTAGGCAGAATCATGCCGCCTGCTGCAAGAGCGCGTGCGTTGTCGGCAACGGTGAAGGCAGCTGCGCCTGCGCCGTAGGTAATCTCGGTGCCTGTGAACGAGAAGTTGTAGCTTCCTGTGTAGTAACCGAAGATGAGGATACCGATAAGGAAGAACATATCGGCAAAACGGGTCACGATGAACGCCTTCTTAGAGGCGTGTACGGCTGCACCAAGGGTGTAATAGAAGCCAATGAGGAGGTAAGAGCTTACGCCCACAAGCTCCCAGAACATATACATCTGGAAGATGTTGGTGGCGAGCACCAATCCGAGCATTGACATGGTGAAGAGAGAAAGGAAGGCGTAGTAGCGCTGGAATCCCTTCTCACCGTGCATATAGCCGAATGAGTAGATGTGAACCATGAGGCTGACCGTAGAGATGACGATGAGCATCATCACAGATATTGGGTCGAGCAGGATGCCGAGGTCGAAGTGCAGATGGCCCAGTGGCAACCATGTCACGTTGTAGGGGACGAAGGTAGCGAAGGTGCCGTCGGCAAGACGATCGGCTGAGAAATACTTGAACGCTGTGAAGTAGCTCAACACTGTCACCAATCCGAGCGAACTGGTGCCGATGAGTCCGGCTACTTTGTGCGACCAGGCATACTTCTTATTCACGAATTCTGGCAGACCGATAACCAGGAAGCTGATCAGCGGCAACAGAAGAATCCATATTGAATATGTAAAATCCATAATCTAAAATTAATATTTCATGTTTTCAATACTGTTCACCTGATCGCTGTGGAAATTGCGGTAAACGTTGATAATAATCGCGATAGCTACGGCACTCTCGGCAGCGCTCACGCCGATAGAGAAGAGGGTCATGAAGAAGCCCTCGAACTCGCCCGGGAAGAGCAGACGGTTGAATGCCGCAAAGTTCAAGTCGACAGCGTTGAGCACGAGCTCTATTGAGACGAGCATTGCTATCAGGTTGCGGCGGGTGATGAAACCGAACACGCCGATGAAGAACAGAAGTGCGCTAAGCACGAAATAATATTCTACTGGTATCATAATTACTTGTCCTCCTTTTCTTTACGTGCTACAACGATTGCGCCTACGATACATGCCAGAAGGAATACTGAGATGAACTCGAAGGGCAATACATACTGATACTTCTCTGAGCCGAGGAGAGCCTCACCGATGGTCTGCATTGGAACCTCCTTACCCTCAACAGCGAGAGTCAAGAAGCCGTTCTTGAGCTGGATGCCAGCCACTGTAAGCAAACCTACGATGCAGAGCAATGCACCCGAGAGAGCGCGGCTGCCCTTAACATGCTCAACCAAGCCCTGAAGGGTGCGCTTGCTTACGAGCTGCACGGCGAAGATATACATCATCACCATACCACCGGCGTAAACGCTAATCTGGGCTGCACCAAGATAGGTATAGTCGAGCAGGAAGTAGAGGCCTGCCACTCCAAGGAGCACGAAAAGCAGGAATGTGATAGAACGCATGATGCGCTTTGTCATCACGCACATGACAGCCGAGCCAAGGATGACCACTGCCAAGATGCAAAACATTACTAAACTTGCCATTGTTTTCTTACTCCTTATTTGGTTTTAGTGTTAAATGTTCCGATTTCGAAGTCGGCACCGCCATCGATGATGTTGGGCAGTGAGCCTCCCTTGTAGTCCTCCTTGTCGAGGTGAAGCACGAGTGCCTCGCGGTCGAACACAGAGTTCTCGAAATCATTGACAAACTTGATGGCACCGAAGTTACAAGCATTGACGCAAAGCTCGCAGAACATGCAGTCGCCAAGGTCGTACTGGTAGTCGACAAGCTGTTTCTTCTTTTTGCCAGTCTCCGGGTTCTCCACCATCTGCGATACAATCTTGATGGTGCCGTTCGGGCAAGCCTTCTCGCAAAGTGTACAAGCAGTACACTTCACCGCTCCGTTCTCGTCGCGGTTCATCACAAGGCGTCCGCGGTGGCGGGCAGCAATGTGAAGCGTGGTCTTGCGGTTCTCGGGATACTGCTCAGTGCTCTTCGGTGTGAAGTACTCCTTCCAGGTGGTCTTCATACCTACAGCGAGAGTCTTCACAGCAGCTCCGATTTCTCCGAAATATGATTTTTTGTTTTCTTCCATTGTTTATTATTATTAAGAATTCAGAAGTGAGAAGTTATCGTTCCCTTTGGTCACTTGTAGTTAAGCCATAACCTTTTTTCCATATCAATCAGTACATTTGGCTTAACTCCTTAACTTCTTTACTCCTTAACTTCTAATTAAAAGTGCCAACCGAATGCCACAACTACTGTCATGAGAATCAAGTTGATGAGACACAAAGGCATGAGGTATTTCCACTCGAGCTTAAGGATCTGGTCGATACGCAGACGTGGGAATGTCCAACGCACCCACATGAGCAGCCATACAACAGCGAATGTCTTGCCGAGGAACCACACGATGCCAGGGATGAAGTTGAGGATACCGTCAACGGCCTCTACGCCAATGTTGAACGGAGCCCAACCGCCAAGGAATACTGTGGTAGCGATGCCTGAAACTACGAAGAGGTTGAGGTACTCGGCGAGGTAGTAGAAGCCGAATCCCATACCAGAATACTCGGTGTGATAGCCAGCGGTAAGCTCTGACTCAGCCTCAGCCAAGTCGAACGGGCCACGGTTAGCCTCGGCATTACCTGCCACGAGGAACACGAGGAAGGCGATGATAGCCGGAATGTGTCCCTTGAAGATGAGCCAGCCGAAAGCACCGGTCTGAGCCTCAACGATGCCGCTAACCTGCATTGTACCTGTCAAGACAACGGCTGTGATAAGGCAAAGTGCAAGTGACATTTCGTAAGAGATGAGCTGCACAGCACCACGCATAGCCGAAACTACTGAGTACTTGTTGTTAGAACCCCAACCTGCCATAAAGATACCTACGATGCCGATGCTTGAGATAGCCGACATAAGGAATACGCCAACGTTTAAGTCGAGCACCTCGGCACCATTGTTCCAAGGCAGGAACGAGAATGTGCCTACAGAGGCGATAATCACGAGGAACGGAGCAACATAGTAGAGCACCTTGTCGGCGCCGTCGACTGAGAAGATCTCCTTGATGAGCATCTTCAGTACGTCGGCAAACACCTGGAACACGCCCCAAGGACCTACACGCATCGGGCCAAGACGGCACTGGAAGTAGGCGCAGACCTTACGCTCCATGAAGATCAAGATGATGGCGAGGATGGCATAACCAGCAAGGATGCAGACACCAACCAGGATGCACTCGATCAGTATTGTCCAAAAATCTCCAAGACCACAGGTCACAGAGAGGAGATTGTGGAACCAGTTTGTTACTATACTAAAGTCAAACATTTTGTTTATTTTTGATTTTTGAATTATGAGTTTGGAATTTTAATTACGAGTTACGAATTACGAGTTACGAGTTTGTCGGCTTTGCCGATTGAACATTTAAGAATTATAGATTTCCGGCTTGCCAACCATTATCTTTCTTAATTCATTAAATCTTAACTCCAAATTGCGTTTAACGCAACCAATTCCTAATTCCTAATTCCCAATTCCTAATTCATCCTATCTGTCGATGTCAGGGATTACGAAGTCGATAGCCGCACCGGTAGTGATGAGGTCGGCAATCTTCTGTCCGCGAAGCATCGGGTCGAGAGCACCTGTAAGGGTAAGACCCATCGGACGCATCTTCATACGGTAAGGACTCTTGTCGCCCTTAGAGTCGAGATAAACACCAAACTCGCCGCTGGCTCCCTCTACAGAGAAGTACCACTGTCCCTCCGGCACCTTGATGATAGGCTTCTGCTTGATGTAGAAGTCGCCCTCCGGGATATTGTCGATGAGCTGCTCGATAATGTTAAGGCTCTGATAAAGCTCCTTAATGTGGCAGTAGTAGCGATCCATTGAGTCGCAACCGGTCATTGTGATTTCCTCCCACTGCACCTTGTCGTAGAGGTCGTATGGATGACGCTTACGGGTATCGTTCTTCCAACCGGCAGCACGTCCGGCAGGACCTGTCACACCGTAGTTGATACAATCCTCAAGACCCATAGGACCAACGCCTACAAGACGGTTGTGTGTAATCACGTTGTCGCCGAATACGTCGAGATACTCCTGAATCATCGGGCGCAGATACTTGCAGAGCTTCTTTGTGTTCTCCACAAACTTCAGGTCGATGTCGGCCTGGAGTCCGCCGATGCGGTAGTAGTTCTGGATAAGGCGTCCGCCTGTTGTCTCCTCCATCACGTTGAGCACGTGTTCACGGTCGCGCATACAGTAGAGGAATGCTGTCAAGGCACCCAAGTCCTGTGCGGTACAACCGAGGTAGAGCAAGTGGCTGTCGATACGCTGGAGCTCGTCCATGATGGTACGGATGTAGTGGATGCGGTCGCTGAGCTCAATGCCCATACCCTCCTCTATCACGCCTACAAGAGCATGACGGTGCATCATAGCCGAGAGATAGTTCAAGCGGTCGGTCAAGGCGAGAGTCTGCGGATAGGTCATTCCCTCCCACATCTTCTCAATACCGCGGTGGATATAGCCGAGGTGAGGATAGATGCGCTTCACCTTCTCGCCGTCGAGCACAGTCTGCAAGCGGAGCACACCGTGGGTAGACGGGTGGTTAGGACCAATGTTCACCACGAAGTCCTCATCGTCGAACAGACGCTTCTTTGTGGCAACCAAGTGTCCGTCGCCATCAAGTGAGTATTCTACAGTGTAGTCGCTCTCTGGCTCGTCGGTCAACGGGAACTGGTTTGCCTCGGGACTCATGTTGAAGTCCTTGCGCAAAGGATAACCGTTGAAGTCGGTGCGCAGGAAGAGACGGCGCATATCGGGATGACCAAGGAACTTGATGCCCACGAAGTCGAACACCTCGCGCTCAAGCAACTCAGCCGACTTCCACAGATTAACGACAGTGGGGATAACGTCGCTGCCGTCTACCTTCTTGGCGATGGTCTTTACAGAGCAACGCTCGTTGTTGTCGGTATTCTCAAGGATGTAGATACATCCGTAGCCTTCCTCGCCGAAGTCCTCGCCGATGATGGTAACAAGGTAGTCGAAATGTTTCTGGTTCTTCAGCTTCGACATCTCACTCGCGAACTTGTCGAATGAGAGTTCAATGTTTTCAAGTTTCATATCTTATACCTTATTATATTAATCAGTTAGACCTTTCTTAGCGTCGAAGCCCTCGGGAACGTTGTTCACAACGATTGTCTCGCGCTTCTTCTCGCCAGCGAGAGCCTCGTTGCTGAGTCCGTGCAGACCGCCCTTCGACATTGAGAGTGCTTTCTCCTCACTGTTCATCTTGTGGTTGGCACCACCGAAGAACTTCTCTACCTTCACCTTGCGCTGAAGCTGCATCATACCATAGAGGATAGCCTCTGGACGTGGAGGACAGCCCGGAACGTAAACGTCAACCGGAACAATCTCCGAGATACCGCGCACCACATTGTAGGAGTTCTTGAACGGACCGCCTGAGATGGCGCAACCGCCTACAGCTACAACATACTTAGGCTCGGCCATCTCGTCGTAGAGACGCTTGAAGACTGGAGCCATCTTGTTGGTGATGGTACCAGCGCACATGATGAGGTCGGCCTGGCGTGGAGAGTTACGTGTAACCTCGAAGCCAAAGCGTGAGAAGTCGTAGCGGGCGCAGCCCACTGCCATGAACTCAATACCGCAGCATGATGTACCGAATGTTAATGACCACAAAGAGTTGGAACGGCCCCAGTTGATAGCCTGGTCGAGCGAGCCAACAATAACATTAACGCCTCCCTCTTGGAGTTCGTCTACGATTTTCTCAAGGCCCTTATTGTCCTTGAACTCATCGTAAGGGATACTCTTGATGACAGGTTTTCTTACTTCCATTCCAACGCTCCTTTCCGCCATGCGTAAGCAAGGCCAAATACCAATACCAGCATGAAGAAGCCTACGCTCGCAAGCGCCATGGCTCCAAACTGCTTGACTACTACTGCCCATGGGTAGAGGAAGAGTGTCTCAATGTCGAACATCAGGAAAAGGATGGCAAAGAGGTAGTAGCCCACGTGCACTGGAATCCAAGATGTTCCGCGCGTAGGAATACCACACTCAAAAGGCTGACCCTTAACCGGGTTGTACGAACGGGGACCTACGAGTTTTGCAACTACGTATGCACCTACCACCAATACAACAGCCGTCAAGATGACTGTGATTAATAAGATAAAATCCATAAAATTTATTAAAACAATTTGTTTTCTTTCTACGTAGAATACCGCTAAGTATTCGAATTGCAATTTTCAGTTTGCAAAGTT
>ERZ1035006.1008-NODE-1008-length-20207-cov-5.697598_pt1 | contig 20207 bp, 16 predicted proteins | sample MGYA00520694_ERZ1035006 | MGnify/ENA primary metagenome ERZ1035006 (study PRJEB33766, sample SAMN09781746) | gut metagenome | biome: gut microbiome | host: Homo sapiens | place: Madagascar | study: EMG produced TPA metagenomics assembly of the PRJNA485056 data... | reverse complement strand
CTAGTCAACCAAGACTTGTTGCCAAGCCTCTGACTTCAGTCAGGGGTAGTTGACCTCGGTGTTCCTTTCGTTTGTTTCAGGCGGCTTTTAACGGAAAAAGCAGCCGGAAGTCCGTGCGCCCGGGTTCGCTTTCCGCGTCAATCGCCGCTCCGTGCTGATCAACGTAGGTTTTCACAAGCGACAACCCCAGCCCCGTGCCGCCGTCTCTGCCCGTTACGAGCGGGTAGAAAATCTTTTCGCGGATCGCCGGATCAATGCCGGGCCCGTTATCGATCACTTCCACGCTTAAGGCCATGCGCCAAAGTTTTCGCTGAATCGTCACCTGCCGGGCAATACGGGTTTTAAGCGTGATCTCGGCACGTCCCTCGTCAATGAGCGTATGCATCGCCTGCACGGCGTTACGCATCAGATTTAAAAAGATCTGAATGAGCTGCTCTTTGTCCCCGGTGATTTCCGGTGCCGACACGTCGTAATCCCGCCGGATCACAAGGCCCGCCGGAAATTCCGCGGTGAGAAGATTTCTCACGCGCTCCAGAACCTCGAGAATATTGACCGGTCCCACACGCCTTTCCCTGCGGTAGGGCACCAACAGCCGGTCCACGAGGCTTTGCAGGCGGTCTGCCTCACTGATGATGACGGCGGTGTATTCCCGCTCATCGCTTGTGGCAAGCTCGGCGTCGAGAAGCTGCGCCGCACCGCGGATGCCTCCGAGCGGATTTTTCACTTCGTGCGCGAGGTTTCGCAAAAGGGCCTTGGTAGCCTCGTTCATCCCCGCCTGCTCTTCCTCACGCACCAGCTGCATGGCGTCGTGCACGGCGGTGATTTCCAGCACCCGATAGCCCTCGCTTCCCGCTAAAGGCGAAAGCGTTGCGTAGACGGGCTCGGGGTCGGTCATCGGACGGCAGAGTTCCGCGACGGCTCCGTAGGGCGAAAACTTGTCGCCCTGCGCAGGCAGATGCGAGAGCCACTGCGTCACCGCGGGCAGCCACTGGCCGATACCAGACCCGGTGAGGTTGCGGCGCGAGACACCGAAAAGCATTTCAGCCGCGGCGTTACACCAGGCGACAACGCCCGTTTTTTCCAGCACCACAACTGATGTTGCTAAAAGATCGGCGCCTGCACAAAGCCACACGTCAAACGTGCCGCACGGCTCTTTGGTTCTCAACACAATCTCTGCCTTTATGCCGTAAAAGAGGAAAGAAAAGGCGCAAGCGGCTGATGTCACCACTGCGCCTTTTTTTGCGTTCATCTGCCGAAGGCGGGCCGCGGAAAAACCTTGCCGCGGCACCGTCCTTTCAGCGTGAGCGCCCTATATCAGCCGGCGTAGTACATATCGAATTCGCAGGGTTCGATGCTTGCGCGGTAACGCGTGACTTCCTGCATCTTCAGCGCAATGAAGCTGTCGATGAAGTCGTCGCTGAAAACGCCGCCGCGGGTGAGGAACTCACGGTCGCGGTCGAGGTAGTCAAGGGCCATGTCCAGGCTCGAGCAAACCGTCGGGATCTTCGCGTTTTCTTCGGGCGGCAGATCGTAGAGGTTCTTGTCGGCCGGATCCCCCGGATTGATCTTGTTCTGAATACCGTCAAGGCCAGCCATCAGCATCGCGGAGAAGGCGAGGTAGGGGTTGGCCATGGGGTCCGGAAAGCGCACTTCCACGCGGCGGGCCTTGGCGCTCGAGACGTGCGGGATACGCAACGAGGCCGAGCGGTTGCAGGCCGAGTACGCAAGCTTCACCGGGGCTTCAAAGCCCGGGACCAGACGCTTGTAGGAGTTCGTGGTCGGGTTGGTGAGGGCGTTTAAGGCACGGGCGTGCTTGATGATGCCGCCGATGTAGTGCAGGGCGAGCTCGGAAAGACCGGCGTAGCCGTTGCCGGCAAAGAGGTTTTCACCGTTCTTCCAGATGGACTGGTGCACGTGCATGCCCGAGCCGTTGTCGCAGCTCATGGGCTTGGGCATGAAGGTCGCGGTCTTACCGTAGGCAGCCGCCACGTTCCAGATCGTGTACTTCATGATCTGCAGCCAGTCGGCGCGCTGCACGAGCGTGGAGAAGCGAGTACCGATTTCGCACTGACCCGCAGCACCCACTTCGTGGTGGTGGATTTCACAGGGCACGCCCTGCTGCTCCAGAAGCGTCACCATTTCGGCGCGGATGTCGGTGAGGGAATCAACCGGCGGAACCGGGAAGTAGCCGCCCTTAAAGGGAGCGCGGTGGCCGAGGTTGCCGCCTTCAAATTCGATCTTCGTGGACCAGGGGGCTTCTTCCGAGCCGATCTTAAAGAACGTGTGATCCGGGTCGGTGCTCCAGGTGACGCTGTCGAAAATGAAGAATTCAGGTTCCGGACCGAAGAAAGCCTGATCACCGATCCCGGTGGACTTCAGATACGCTTCGGCGCGCTTTGCGAGAGAGCGAGGATCGCGGGCATAGCCCTTGCCGGTGTCGGGTTCAGCGACGTCGCAGGTCAGAATCAGCGTGTTCTGTTCGCGGAACGGATCCATATGAGCCGTGTTGGGGTCGGGCATCAGGATCATGTCGCTGGCTTCAATGCCTCGCCAGCCGGCCATCGAGGAGCCGTCAAAGGGCTGACCGTCTTCGAAGGTTTCTTCCGTGAGCTGATGAGCGGGAACGGAAACGTGCTGTTCACGGCCGCGGGTATCGGTCAGGCGGTAATCGACAAACTTAACATCGTTGTCTTTGACCATCTGCAAAACGTCAGAGGGGGACGTCATATTCTTTCTCCTCGAATCAAAGGGAAGTGTTTTACGTTATCTGTCGCGGCCGGGCCCGAAATAAGCTCACCCGCTTCGTGTTGTCCGAAATAAAGCAAAAACCGTGCCAAAATGAAATTCGCGTTTTTTGCACCTTTTTGCGGCGCCGGCACGCTCGCCATGCACAAAGAATGATCATAATGCACCTGATTGGTGCTTTGTTGCTTTTTGGTGCGCACCTTTGCGGCAGCAACAGTTTTTACCAAAAAAGCGCGCAAAGTCCGCCGGCTTCCTTTAATATGCACGATCCAGCGTGTGGGGGTGTTCCGGTTTCGACGGGGTATAGGACGCTGCACGATGCATGTCGAGGTCTAGTCACCTCGTAAAACAGCTAGACACAAATAAACGCCAACAACGAGCGTTTCGCTCTCGCCGCCTAAGGGCCGCGGGCGATGCACCGGATGGTCTCTGGTCCGGGTCGGGTAAAACCGGCAGCATCGTCATTCACAGGGACTGGACTGATGCGGTGTCGCGACGCATTGGTCGAGATCAAGCGACTGGCTGATGACCGGCCCGCCCGAAGGCAGGGTTGTCAGTAAGACTTAAATTTCCGGGCTAAACATGTAGATTCGGCGGAAAAATTGCTTCGGACGCGGGTTCAATTCCCGCCACCTCCACCACTTTTCAATCCCAGACAGTCTAAAGACGTCTGGGATTTCCTTTTATATCAAGCATTTAACCGCATTCCGCGTCTCTAGCCGTCCAGAGCCCTCCATGAACATCTGCGATTTTATGATGTATGCTATGATGGATACGGTGAGTTATATAAATATGCAACAAGTTATCCATCATAAAAAACAGAGGGTACAGATGCCGAAAATCGCAAAAGAGCTGACAGTGCTTGAGATCAAACGGCTGGGACAAGGAACTTTTGCCATCGGAGGCGTCAAGGGGCTCTACATCCGCAAAACCCCCACTCAGACGCTTTTTATCCTGCGCTACAGCGACGCCACCGGAAGGCACGACTTTTCCTTGGGCTCATTCCCAGAAACAAGCGTAGCTGCGGCAAGGAAGGCTGCGCGTGAGGCGCGCGCCCTGATCGACAAGGGCGGCAGTCCCATTGAGGAGCGGGAAGGACAAAGAAAAGCAAAAAGAGAAGCCAAGGAAGCAGCGTTGCGAGAAGTCGAGAAAAGCAAACTCACTTTCGAAGCCGTCGCCTTGGAATGGATTTCGGACCGCGCCAAGAATGGCTTTTGGTCCAAGAACCTACGCGGAGAGAAAGATACAAGGCAAATTCTCGCCCGGCACCTCTTTCCGGTCATCGGCAGCAAAAACATTGAACACATCACGCCGGAAGACATCCGCACGTGTCTGGCCCCGATCTGGCAGGCCACGCCTTCAATCGCAAAGAAAGCCCGAACTCATGCCCAGAAGATTTTCCAATGGGCAATCGCCCTTCATAAACGGAACAACCCGGATAATCCGGCCATGATGAGCGGCGCCTTGGGCGTGCTCATGGAACCCTTTTCAAAAAATCGCAAGCCTAAGCAAAACTACGCCGCCTGCGCCGTCTCCGAGCTTCCAAAACTGATGGCGACCATCCACCAGTACGACTCCATGTCCGCCCAGGCTTGTGAGTTTGCAATTTTGACAGCGGCGCGCTCTAAGGCCGTTCGCTTGGCTCGCTGGGACGAAATCGACCTTGAAAAGGGCATCTGGGTCGTTCCTCTAGAACACGACAAAATCAAAACCCCCAATCGCGACAGAACCATTTTTCTGTCCTCTCGCGCAAAGAAACTACTGAGCAAGATTGTTCGTTATGCGGAAAGCCCCTACGTCTTTCCCAGCTCTCATGGCAGCCACTTCTCTGACGTCGCACTCACCATGTTTCTGCGAGGCCTACATGAGAAGCGCCTTGAAGAAGACGGCATCGGGTGGATTGACCCCGTCAAGACGGAAAAACTCAAGAAACCCTGCGTAATCACGCTGCACGGTACGGCGCGTGCCACGTTCCGGACATGGGCCAAGGACGATGAGATAGGCAACAACCGGCGTTTCGACCAAGAAGCCGTCGAATTCTGTCTGCTGCACTCACGCAACGATGCGTACAGCGGCGCTTACGACCGTGCACCGCTCGCCAAAGAGCGCCGCGCCATCATGGAGGCTTGGGGGGAATATGCCTGCTCGTACATCAAGTCATAGGGCTAGCCACTGACATTTTTTCAGCGATAGCCGTTCAAAACCCCAAAAACCACCAAAACCCTAATTCTAATAAAACATCAAAATTGCTAAACAAATAAACAAAATCTATCAGTTACCAGCCGTCGTATTGCAGCTCCCTTGAGAAAGACTGACTCAAAATCCGCCTTCCCAGAGCAATCAAGCGCTCCTCTGAGCGTTTCTCGGCTTCCTGACTGACTGCAAAATATTGCATTCGCAAGCGATCAAATGTGTTCCGATGCATCCTCTTCGGCCGTTGATACGGATCTCCCCCCAGCCGGTCCTTGATTTTTGCTGCTTTTGAACGTAAACGATCGATTGCATCTTCGCTCTCCGTTCGATAGGAAAGATGCAAACACTTTCGGCAGGCAACCACCTCGCTGCAGTAAAGCACAGCAACGCGACGCCCACAATGAGGGCAATGAAACCACAAGCGCTTGCCGCCAAAATGTGGCGCCGAGTAGGAAAGCTCGACAACCTCGTGCACGTCTTGCCATTGCGTTTCGCCGCCAGAGCGTTTCCGATAGACGATGTGCAACCGCTGGTCAACTAACGCAACTTCTGCTTCACCATAAGGTTGACCTCCTCGCTTCCAGCTGATTTTTATAGCGCCCCTCGTATTCAGCACCCCCATCCGCGCCTTAACCCACTCCGATTGAATAAATCGGGCGTGCTCAACTATCTCCTTGTGCTGCGAGCTGACACGTCCACTTCCTAAACCACCCATCTTTTTTCCCAAATCAACAGCAAATTTTCATTGAACATGCTGCATGCAATTCTCTGCAACGCCTTGCCCCACGGGTGTTGAGGCATCATTGACCGGTACCGTTTTCATTGCCTTCAACTTGATGAGCATGGAGAGCGTTCGCTCGAATTTACGGTCCAAATGCGCCTCATAGCGCGCGATTGACTCAAAAGGCAGACCCGAAACGGCGCTTCCGAGAGCTTGACGGCGCAGCAAGTCAGCGTTATCGAGCAGCCTTTTTTCTTCGGCAAGATGCGGCAGCACCTCATTTTCCAAAAAACGATCGACCTGATAGATGGTTTCGCCGTACCGCTCTTTTTCAAACCAAAGCGCGCTCACCGCCTCCGGCAACGTCTCAAGCGCCCTGCGCGCCGCTCCTCGTCCTCCCTGTGTCAACAGCTGGTGCGCCTTGGCAACCGACTCGTACATCACTTGAAGGTCTTTCCTCCTTCGTCCCAGACCATCAGTGTCGAGTGCCAAGATTTCCCTCACGGGCAACGATTCATCGTCCGATAATTCGTTACCTGTAATCCTTGGAAGAAACGGCGTCGCGGTGTTAACAAGTCGAAGTGAATTTGCCATGGCGCAGGCTATCCCGCTATTGATCTGAGCTCCTTCGGCCGCGAGTACTCGTCGTTTTCGCCAAAGAATGGTGGCAAGTTCTTCAACCAGAGTTCGTTCTGTCTGACCGTTGGGCAAATATTCGTCCTGAAGCTCGTAGAGCAAAGTTTCAAAATCTTGCCGCGATTCATGAGGCAACACTGTCTCCCGGGACAAAATGCCATGCTTCACGGCATTCAAGCGCACAGCGGCATAACCATTTGTTTTATCTATCTATTCGCACTTTTTCATAGTTAATGCATTAAAATCGGAAGCTAAACACTTTTTTTAAAGCTTTGCGGACGGCGACGGTTGAACCTCCAAGCGATACACAATCTGCTTGCCAGTCGAAGGCAGCTTGACGAGCTTGAGGCCGTTTGCCGTCCAGCCGTTTTTCCTTCTGAACCACCATCCAAGGCGTCGGCGATCCAGCGAACCGCCCGAGCTCAAACCCGCTTCTTCGAAAGCGTCGAAAATGTCATCTTCGAATCCCGAGAAGTGAATCTTTGTCGCCACGTTCTTGACGCTGAACGAGGAGCCATTGAAGACCCTGTGAAGCACGTCGAAGATTCGTGCTGTCTGTTCCCGCTCAGGATCATTCGCCATCAGCTCAAACAAGCGCGTTGCCGGATCGCTTCGCCCCAGCCAGAGCAACGGCAGGCGACACCACTCGCCCCATTGCATGAAGGAGTTGAGCGGTTTCATACAAATTGTTCGCGGCCGGCCTGCAAGCATCCATGCCGAAATCACTGTGAGCGCGCACGATACAAAATGAGCGCGATTTGCTCTTAACTCGTCAATGAGATTCGGATGCTGAAATGTCCGTTCCGCGGGGTTTGGCTCGGCCGGATTCAGATAGATCGTCAGTACTCGCCTTGTCATATCCTCGACCGGGCCGACATTGTTGCCGCTTGACAGGATCAGCGTTCGCGTGCTCGCCTCTGCCGTGCGGCTCGAACCAAGAATGCGCGCGTTGAATGTGGGCTCTGTAATCGTCATGCAGAGGCTCTTGAATGCGTAGATGTCTGTCGTCAGGTTGTCGAAGATGATGGCCGCGGGCGATGCAAGCAGCTGAGAGTGAAGGAACTTCCGACACTCTTCATCGTCCTTGGGAAAGCTCGACGCCGCCACTTCGTCGCCCGTGGCGAAAGCCGCAATCAACGCGGTTAGATACGACTTCCCTGACCCCGGCAAGTGCGCCTGTACATGGATCATCGGAGCCAACTTAAGCTGAGAGCGAACCACTGCCGTCAAAATGGCTGAAAGGGCTGCACTCTTGTCACACTCGGCTTCAAAGGGGAATTCCTCCAGCAACGTTTCAAGCTCAGCAAGCGCCTTGAGTGCGTCTTCCTGCGTTGGACAATCCAGCACCTCGTATGCGCGTTCATCAAAATCCGCGTAGAGCTTGTTGGCTGCGTTATAGCCCGCCTTCTTTGAAACTGCGCCGCGCTCATCAATCATGGGATGCCTTGCAATGCCGATGATTTCAGGCAACGCTTGATGTCGCCCGCTTTCAAGAATGGCTGACAGATACTTGGGCGAAGGATCACAGGGAACGACCTTCTTTGATCTCCCGTCGTAATGCTGCCAGCGCGTCAGTGCCGACAAATCCACAAGCAAGCTGTTGGCATTGACTTCCTGAAGCTGTAAGTTACCTGTAATCGACGATCGCTCAAGCCGAACGACGCGCCCGCTGCGCTGAAAGTAGAGCTCGGTTCGCGCGAGTTCCGTCTCGGCCGCCGCAACAATGCGATTGACCTCGCCCGGCGCTGTCGTAATGCGCGCCTTCATAAGCGCCGCTTCATGATCGATGCCCAAGTAATCCAGCAGCTCCGAGATGCCGCGCCCAATGCAATGCCCGTGCTGGCACTTGAAGGCACCATGCGGGTGATTCTCATCCGGTGCCCAATAGACTGCGCCGCTATCAACCTGACCCGTATGCTCATTGACCCACGGGCAAGTCAGCTCGTATTTACCGGGCGCAACTTCGCGCTTCAATAGGCCGCGTTCGCTCAGGGTCTGAAGTACGATGTTCGTCGTCGGCGCAGGCGTGTAGACTGCATTCCCTTCTGCAGCGGCTGGATGAGCGTTGCCTAGCAAAGCAGCCGTTGGCTGTTTGACGCGTGACGCGCTGAGGGAACGTATCTGAAGCCCTTCGCGTAGCTCATCAATGGTGTAGCGGCGTTCTGGTGCCCACAATCTCAAACGGCAGCGGAATTCAGGCTGATACTTTCCGTTGCATCCGATCGGCAGTCGCATCAGGCGCGCGCAGGGGCCGCTCGCGCCGGGATCGCTTAACCCCGAAGCGATGATCGCTTTTAAAAGGTCTTCTGCTTCACCGCGATCAAGGATCGGCTCGTGAAGAAAGTAACCCACCTGAAAGTTGCCCTCGGAGGTCTCGAGCACATACGTTGGGGGCAGTGAGACACGGCTGAAGGGAATCTGGGCTTTCTGCTTTCCTTCGACAACGACCGGCGTCACATCGTCAAGCGCCACGACAAACAGCGCGGCAAAAGACTTCTTGCGCCGATGGTAGGTGCCTTCTAAATCCGGCATGAATGCCGCGAGGGCGAAGTAGTTGTTCGCATGGTCGGATTCGGGCGCATCGTTGCCCGTGAAAGGGCGGGCTACCCAGCGAGCATCGCGGGAAGGATTGCCAACGAAAGACACAGTAACAGGGCAACAATCTCCGCAATGAGCGGCAGAAATGGCAAAAGCTTCATGAAGAAATTCGGCATTTGAAACCTCAAGGCGTTCGTTTGAAAGAAGTCCCATCGACAGGACATACCCCTTCTGGTTCTGCGTCTCACTCATCGGCGTCGTCCTCCATTCGAGAACGAGCCTCGACGAGCGAGATCACGAGCGCTTTGATTTCTTCATTCGTCTTGCCGAGAATACGTGCCTTATTGACGGCAACGATCTCAGAGACGAGCCAAGCCGAGGCGCGGTCTCCAACCTTGATCGGCGGCGGCAGCAAGCCTTTGGCGATATAAGCGTAGAAGGTTGAGCGAGCGAGCGCTGTGTGGTCCTGCGCCTCACGAGCTCGGAAAAAGAGTTTTTGAGTCATCATGGAATCCTCATGGATCGATTAAGATGACTCAACTATCCGTCAGCTATAGTCTGGCTTGTCAATATAGCCGATCAAATTATTTATGCTGCTGATTTATAAGGAATTTTTCTGTTCTTCAGCTATACCCAGCGACTGCAGAACAGCCGGTTTCTTCTTCGCGCTCTGAACTAGTCGCTTGACTTCGGAAAAACTGCAGTTCAGTTTCGGTGCCATCAGTCTGTAGCGAGCCTCTACTCTCGGCTCCTGCTGTTTGAGCCCCATAAAAAGCCGCAATATCCGGCAGTATTTTTCGACGGTTGTTTCGGATTTCCCCTTTTGAGCGGGCAACAGGTTTTCTACTCGCGATTTGATGAATGCAAATGTCGATCCCGTCCAGCGAAAACAGTCTGCAAGAACTGCGGTTCGATCTGCTATTTGCACGCAGACAGGCGCTCCCGGCGTTAAAAGCAATTCATTGCCATTTAAGTAGCAAACTCTGATTTGCTCGTCTTTGAGTCCGTTCAAAAATTCAAGCCCGAACGAATTCGCTATTGTGGCGGCAACGGCAAAAAAATCCACACGAGACTGCTGCACATCTTCTGGTTTGATCGGAATACGAGCAATGTCTGCCCGGTCGCTGCAAAGTGCGTACAAGTTCCCGTTCTTTTCTTCAACAGCGACTGAGCAGCAAAAGCAGCCGGGCTCAGGACATTCTGTAAATGCTGCGCAGGGAGCCACTTTCAAAAATCCGAGTTTTTTCAGCGCCTCTACCTTTTTGACTCCATGCATCCGGATCATCTTATCCGGATATCCCGACGGTCTTTGCAAGTCGGGCTCATTGCCACATAGCGCTGTCAACAGAGAATCAGGCCCGGTCGTCATCGACTGTCTCTTGAGGCTGCTGTGAAGGCTTTTCTAGCCCGTTGGCAACTAAAAATGCATGAATGTCTTCGTCTGCCTCTCCAAAATCTAAATTTTGCATGCCCTTTTCGGTGAGTCGGATATTTTTCCTGATTTCGCTGCCGTAGCGCAGCTTGATTTTCATCTGCAAGGTCACTGACCGCAGCTCAATCATATTTTGCAGTGCTGTGCCGAAAAGCCTATTGAGCTGGTCGTAAATAGCCTGTGTCGAGCTTTCTTGCGAGTTATTCGGTGCCGTCAAATTGATAGCAACGACTTTCCCAAGTCGACAGTCTCTGAGCTGCATTCCGACAACGGCGCAGGATTTAACTGCCTCCCAAGGCGCACAAACAAAGTCCGGTTGGCATTTCAGCAACCAGCCGAGGCAATAAGCTAGGGCCTGCTTTTCTTTGGGTAGTTCGGGCAGTCCGAGGATGCACTGACAGAACGCCTCGTGAAATTTGTCTCCCACACGCCCGAAACCCTGCGTACTGACGTCAAGCGTACCTTTGAGTGCGTTGTAGGCAAAAACAAGCGTTCGGGAGGGCAGTCGCGGCCGACCTGTGAATTCTCCCCGTACAAATTCATCCGACGTCTCGTTGTAGTCCGAAATCTGAGCAAGAATCAGTCGCTTTTCGCCTCGCTGTCCCACGTCTTTGATTTCGCAAAAGCGCCCTCGCATTTGCCTGCTCAGAATACCTCGAATCGCCTCGGACAAGCTAAGAAATGCCGACGATGAAGTGTCAACTTCGTGGTTGCCGATTCCTGTTCGCAGTCTCCATCCGCTTCTAGCGATAGAGTCAATGACGTAGAGACTGCAGGCATACTCAAAAATTTCCTTTTTGATAAGCCACGCCTGCAAAAGGCACGCATGAATGTTTTTCAGCTTCAGGCACTCTTCTCGGAATGCGTCGAAGGCTGATTCCGAGAGCAATTCTTTCGCCGCATCCTGCATTGCTGCTTGCGCTTTCTCTCCCCGGAACTCATTCGTTTGTTGGAAAAGCGTCAGCAATTCCGCTTCAAGTTCATTCCCGTGCGCGGCGCGTTCCCATTCCTGCCTCCATTCCTCTGACCTCAACGCCTTGAGATCGACTTTTTCAATCTCAAAGCGCTCAAAAACACTCTGCAGCAAGTTGTCTGGAATTTTGGAACAGAACAAATTAAATTGAAATACGGCCATATGTCATCTACCTTTATCGACAATGCGAAGCTCGCTGAATCATGGCAGGGCAGGCCTGTGTCAGCTGTAGCCTTGCCTCAGCCGCTATCTTTCTAGCTTCTTCTGTGCAATGGTAGAGCGCAACAATCGCCCGCTGCACCTCGATCGGCGGCAGCGGGATCTTCACTCGGCACATGTCGTCAAACTCGAAAAACTCATGTGCACTTCCCTTAGACATATATCGAGCATAGCGGTCGAATTCTTTGCGTTTGAACCACAACAGTAAAAACTCAGACGAGAGAACTTGTTCGTTAATAACTTGGAACACCTGGTAAGCCGATGAAACAGTACAAGTCTCCCCATACCTAAGAGCAATAGAAATCTTCTCGCCATTTCTAGTTGTGGCTCTGTTATATGCAAATTGCCCGGGACGGACCACTTTGTCGCTTTTTGCATTTTTAGAAACCTGCTTGGGATTTTGGAAATATTTTTCATTACAAATTCCCTGAGACAGCTTAATTTTCAAATCCGAATTTCGAACATCTATCGGCTCTATGTATTTACCTAGAGCAACCATCGGCCATTTCTCTCTGCACTCAGCCACGCATGCCTGCGCTGTAGCCTCAAGCGACTTCAAAAGCGACTCGTTCTCTTCAATGAGTGCTGTCAGCCCTTTGTACGCGTCAACGTAGGCCCTCTGCACCTCGATCGGCGGCAGCGGGATCTTCACACGGCACATGTCGTCCCAGTTGAAAAACTCCGTGGCGCTGCCCCAAGAGTTTGTCACCACATAGCGGTTGAAGTCCTCTTTCAAAAAACACAGGAAGAGAAAATGAGGCAAGAGCTTGTCAGAGGCAACCTTGAATGCCACATAATCGTTGGTGAAAATGAAAGGATGGGAAGTGGTGTTAAACCCAAGCCCTAATCGGCGTGCACCAGTCCCATGAACCCGCCGGTTAAAGACAAACTCCTCCGGACACACAACCAAGAATGTTTCCAACGCTCGATCTGAAACATTCGCCTTTGTTCCTGCAATTTCTTTAGTGTTAGTTACGCCTCGGACGTCATTAAGCCCATACTGATGAGCATCGTTTAAGCGAGTGACTCTTTCAAGTAATGGGCCAAGATCAACCCACGGCGCCGCCTCAACCTGCTTCAACAGCTCAGAACTCATACCCAAGCTCCTTAAAAGCGTGCTTGAGTGCTTCTTGATTGGCTGTCTGCCGCTTCAGCAGATCGGCAACCGCTGAAGCGGTATCACCCATGATTCGTTCATAGTCAATGTCTTTGTCGCGATCCACAAACTCAATATAGCGGCTGGGCACAAGAGAGAAATCGTTGTCCGCAATTTCCTTAAGTGAAACCGACCGATAGAGTTCAGGCACGGCGTACGCAGCACTTTCAGTCCCTTCGCTCTGCCACGTGTGATATATCGCGGCAACCCGCTTGATCTGTTCCGGCAGGAACTGCACGTACTTTTTCTCGTAAATATTCTGATTCCATGTGCGCAAATCAACAAACAGAATCTCCCCCGTGCGGTTGCGCAGCTGCCGATTGTGGTACATCCCGCCCTTTTTGTTCTGATTCAAAATCCACAGTGTCACGCTGATGTCGGTCGAATAGAACATCTCGCGCGGAAGAACGATGATGGCTTCAACTTTGTCGTTCTCAATGAGTTTTCGCCGAATCTCATATGTGTCCGAATCTCCCAGGGCGCCATTTGCCAATAGAAAGCCCGCAACACCGTTCACAACATTGAGCTTTGAGAGCATGTGCAGAATCCACGCGTAGTTCGCATTGCTCACTGGAGGCACGCCGTAACCTGCCCAGCGGATGTCTGTCACAAGTTCGTTTTCAGTGCGCCACTTCTTCAAGTTGAACGGCGGATTCGCCATGACGTAGGAGGCCTTGAGCGTCTTGTGCAAATCGTTCGTGAATGTCGAGGCTGCCGTAGTGCCAAGGTTGTAGGAGATGCCGCGCACTGCCAAATTCATCTTGGCAAGGCGGTATGTTTCCGGCTGGCTTTCTTGCCCATAGACCTGAACAGCTTTCGTGTTGCCGCCGTGTGCCTCGACAAACTTTTGGGCCTGCACGAACATGCCGCCAGAACCGCAGCACGGGTCGTAAATGGTGCCGTCGTACGGTTCAATCAGTTCACAGATGAGCTCAACAATGCTGTGCGGCGTATAGAACTCTCCCTCCTCCTTATCGGCGTTGATGGAGAACGCCTGCAGGAAGTATTCATAGACGCGTCCGATCAGATCTTTCTCGTGGAAACGGTCTTCACTGATCTTGTTGATTTCATCAATGAGCGCTTTAAGCGTCTTCCCTTCAATACGAGAATCCGTAAAAAGCTTCATCGGGAGCGCACCTCGAAGACTCTCAATTGACGAATCGAGATTCGAAACCATCAAATCGATCGTAAGCGGCAACTTGGCGCTGTCGGACGAAAGAAGCTCCTCCCAACGGCACTCTTCCGGCAAATAGAAAACCCCATCGCATTGATATGAAGACGGTTCTTCAATGAAAAGCTCGACAGGGAGATTCTGTGCCGACATTTCTGAGCGAATCTTCTCGCGCTGCCGATAGAACTTCTCACCGACGAATTTCAGAAAGACGAGCGTAAGAATCATGTCACGCCGCGTCGCCATGCTCGCCTTGCCGCGGAGAATATCGCGGCAATTCCATAAAACATCCTCAAGCTTGAGCTCTGCGGGCTTCTTGTTTTTTGAACCCTTCGTTCGTGCCATTTCTTATCCTGTTCTTGATCAATTGTTGTGGGTCTTGAAGTTGCGAACTTGCTCCATGACCTTATTGAAAACTTCTTTGTTCCATGTGGGCGGATAGCCCTCCCGGAAAAGCAGAATTGTGAGTTCCTTCTGAAGATTTGCCTTCAAGTTGTCGTTGTTAAGCCAATCGGCATAAACAGATGAGTTATCAATAAGCGCCTTGATCTTGCGGGATAGCCCGAGACACTTCTCGTCCGAATACTCAAATCCGTGTGCTTCACGCTGATCTACAAGAATGTCGTAAAAGGCCTTTTCTTCAAAGGTGATACCAAGCCGCTTGAACTCTTCGCGATCTTTTCGGAGGCGCCGGAAGAGGTCCAACACTTCCCCCGTTAGCTCATTGAGCTTCTGATTCACCACTTTCTGAATGGCCTTCACCGTCTGAGACGCCACCTCGTTCGTAAATATCAACTTGTCGCGCGTGTTGTACTCGTCGATAACCTTCTGCAAGCGCTCATCAAAGCGCTGCGCTTTAAGCTGGTTGGTTTTGCCGTACTCACGAATTGCCTTCTTGAGCGACTTGACGAGCAACTGAAACTTCGTATGCGGAAGCTTCACCTTCTCAATTTCTTCCGTGAACTTTTCAGAGAAAAGCTCTTCCTCGCCTTCGGCATTGAGCACCGTCTCGATGCCCGTACATTGCAGCGCCTCGGATACCATATTCTCGACAACACGATTCATGGTTTCGACACTGTGCCGTGTATTCGTCGTCTTGCCGTTAATTTCCTGAACAGCCATGAAGAATTGCGCCCAAGTCGTTTCTTCTTTACTGAGACGGCCGGCAGGCTGCAAGATGCCGTACGCGGATTTGAGCCGTCTAACGTGCCCTTTGAAAATCGTTGAAAAGCTCGTTTTAGGGTCATCGGGCAACGGGAGTTGCGAAAGCACGAACTCCGCCGCGCGCTGCAGAGCCAAAAGACGAGGCAATGGGCCGCCCGTAAAGAAGTCCGACGCGTCGAAGTCCTTTGTTAACTCCTTGAGGATTTGTAATTCGTTCGCAAAAACCATGTATGTGACTTCGGTATCGGGCGGCGGCTCTTCATCACCCCCGTACTTCTTCAAAGCTTCCTGCATGTTCTTGCGAATACCGATGTAATCGACAATGAGCCCGTATTCCTTTCCCGGATACTTTCTGTTGACGCGCGAAATCGTCTGAATGAGCGTGTGGCGCTGCAGAGGCTTGTCGTTATAAAGGACTGCCAAACACGGAACGTCAAAGCCCGTGATCCACATATCGACAACAATGGCGATACGGAAATTGGACTGCGGCTTCTTAAACTCGCGGTCAAGCATCTGACGATGCGACTTGTCCCCCAGTAGCTCGAACATGTCCTTTGGATCATTGCTACCGCGTGTCGCCACCATGTTCACCATTGGGAGACTTTGATAGCTTTCGAGCTCCGCTTGCTTTTCAGGCGTATCGAAGATCGATTCATCCGCGACTCGCTTCGGCTTAAACCATTCAGGGCGAATGGCTTTGAGCTTCTCGTGAAGGCGGTAAGCAATCGGGCGCGTTGACGACACAATCATTGCCTTCGAAACCGTCCCGACATGCTCAGCCACATAGCTTTCGTAGTGCACAACGATGTCCGCAGCCATGCGCTCCAATCGATCGTCATCCCCCAAGATCACTTCGAGCTTGCTCATCGCACGTCGACTGCGGTCAACCTTCTCTGCATCCGCGCCTTCTTCTTCGCATTGCGCGTAATAGGCCTCAATCTCCTGCGCCTTTTCAGTGTCCAGCACAATCCGAGCTAGCCGTGCCTCATATTTGAGCGGCACCGTAATACCGTCGGCAACAGCCTGCTTCATCGTGTACTTGTCAACAACGGGACCGAAGACATGCACGGTCTCTTCAATGGGTGTTCCGGTGAAACCGACGAATGTCGCGTTCGGAAGCGCATCATGTAGGTACTGAGCAAAACCGAACTTCACGAATGCTCCGGCCTTGCCGTCTTCACTGCCGTCTTTGATTTGGAGCTTTTCTCCGAGATTGAGCTGAGTACGGTGCGCCTCATCGCTAAAACAGATAATGTTGCCTCGCTCGGAAAGGAGCCCCGTCGTCTCGCAGAATTTCTGAACCGTCGTAACGAATATGCCGCCCGACTGTCGAGCAAGAAGCTCCGTTTTCAAGTCTTCTCGGCTATCAAAAGAACGAATGGAATCGTCGCCGAGAAAATCTGTTGAAGACTCAAAAAGCTTGCCCGACTGCGTTTCCAAATCTTCTCTGTCGACGATGATGAGAATCGTCGGCGAGAGCACCGTACGCTTGATAATGCGCCGAGCGAGGAAAAGCATGGTGAAGGTTTTGCCGCAGCCAGTGGCGCCGAAATAGATTCCGCCCTTTCCGTCGCCGCCGTGCTCACGTAGGTGCCCAAGAATGCTGTCGTAGAGCTTTTTCACAGCAAAGAACTGCGGATATCGACAGACAATCTCTGTCTCACGCTGTTGCCCTTCCTGAACGTCGGGAAAATACACAAAGTCCCTAACGATCTCAAGAAAACGCTCAGGCGCAAAGGCACCCTTGACAAGCGTTTGCATCTCGCCGAGCCCAGCTGCTGCGTCCTCCTCGTTCTCGACTTTTTTCCACGCGTAGTAATGCTCGAAAGGCGCATAGGTTGTGCCGAGTCTTGTAGAGCCTCCGTCACTAATAGCTGACAACACGCAAAACTTCATGAGCGACGGAATATCGCGCTTGTAGCGGATATGAATTTGTTCCCACGCATCAAAGATAGACACCTGTCGCTGGGCAGGATTCTTAAGCTCAATGATGCAAAGTGGAATTCCGTTCACGAAAAGCAAAATGTCAGGACGCCTTTCGACCCCAAGTTCTCGAATCGTGAGCTGGTTGACTGCACGGAAGATATTCGCATGCGGATTCTCAAAATCGATGTAATCCACATGTTGATTCGGCAAGGAGAGATCATCACGCGAAAAAACAAAGCCGTTCACACAAAGCGAAGCCGTCGCACGAAGCGCTAAATAGTCCGTGGCGGCACCCGAATTACTCAGATTAAAGATAATCCGCTCCAATTCTTCGGGGGTGAAATCCGGAAATCGTTGCTGAAGGTATGAACGTAGATCGTCAAGAATTAAGGCATCGGAATATTTGCGATACAGCTCATCGCCTCCGGATTGCGTCCATCCCAAAGACACAAGCAAATCCAGCATGGCAGCCTCATATTCAGATTCGCAGTAACCGACTTCCATGAATACTCCTCAACACTACTCTCCGTCCGAGAGTAATAGAGTAGGGGGTTTTTGTGGTTTTTCACTTCGGAAATTATAAATTTGTGTTAGCACAAAAAGGGATATGGACAGTTATGACTTGAGGATCATCTCAGCTCTTGCGATCCTTTGCCTTCAAAAATCAAAATCGCCGCCCTGAAAACCATCAGAAGCACGATCAACATCAATGCCTCGGGTTCCTTCTGCAGCCCTGATCCTCCCTCGAAGCACAGTGTCTCCTTCACGATTAAGAAACTGGCGCAAGAAGCTTTTTTAGTAATTGGCAGGGCGGGGAAGAAAGCAATAATCCCTGTTCGCCGACTTCTTTACAAGCGTGAAGCGCTTCGCCGCGTTTCGCCATACGCAACGCAGTCAGGAAAGAAGTCAGGAGAGCTTTGGCTCACCGAAAAGGAGAAATCTGCCGTTTTGTCACTACTTTTTTGAACTACGACAGAACGCTGACAAGTGCGGGGTTTTTAGTGTTTTTGAGGTTTTTAACACCAGGGACAAAAAATTTGTCACTAAGATAAGATATGCGCATGGCGCGAAGCTCTGCGCAGAGATGAACCAGAGGCAGCGGCTAGGTGAAATTCTTATGATGGATAAGATGATGGATAAATATTTTATAACCCGAAATATCACCTGATTTTACGCGGAACTTTTGTTCCCGCCACCGGAATACGTCCCGGGTTGTCCATGACAACTCGGGTTTTTTATTTCCTTTCAAAGATTTATCCCTGAAATTCGTCCATGGTCGTCCACCTCCGCCAACCTCAATACCGATGGGGCACCGCCCTCCCGAAATTTGCTTGCAGACATTTGCACCTGCGGCGTTTTCCCAACCACTCCACCTCCGCCAGCCTCAATACCGATGGGGCACCGCCCTCCCAAAATTTGCTTGCAGACATTTGCACCTGCGCCATTTCCTCTGCCGTTCCACCTCCGCCAACCTCAATACCGATAGGGCACCGCCCTCCCAAAATTTGCTTGCAGACATTTGCACCTGCGGCGTTTTCCCCGCCGCTTCACCTCAACCAACCTCAATACCGGCGGGGTACCGCCACCCTCAAATTTGCTTGCAGACATTTGCATGTGGTCATCGTTAGCTCTCCAAGAATTCTGAACACCGTACAATGAGGACTTCGAAAATTTCTTCGGTTAACTCCAAAAACAACAGGAGCACTCATAACTTTTGATGTTAATGGACTCCTGATTCCAAACCCAAAAGAAACTTCTTTGCCTCAAAACCTCCGCCGTAGCCCGTGAGGCTGCCGTCAGCACCCACAATCCTGTGGCAGGGAACGATGATGGAAAACGGGTTTTCGCCGACCGCAACGCCCACGGCCCGCACGGCCTTTGGGCGCCCTATGCGGCGCGCAAGTTCCCCGTAACTCACAGTCTCGCCGTACCCGATCTTCTGAAGCGCCTGCCAGACACTTTTCTGAAAGTCGGTTCCGGCAAAGGCCAGCGGCAGGTCAAACGTTCGGCGTTTACCTTCAAAGTACTCAGCGAGTTCCTTTTGAGCCTCCTCAATCACAGGGCTTGTCCCTTCAACGAAAGGCCCCTTAAAGTACCGCTCAAGGCGCTTTTGCACGCTCGCACAGTGCCATCCGCCCCGCCAGTCACTCATCACAAGGTTTCCCTCGCAGGAGCCGATTAAAAGCACGCCGCAGGGCACCTGAAATTCTTTGACATAAACAGTCATTACCGGCTCCTTTGCATCTGCACTGCTGCATCATGCCCGGCTTCTTTGGGTAAAAACAGTGCAACAGCGCCCAAAAGCGGCGGCCGCAATACCGCCCAAACCGAAACTTAAACCGAAGAAAAGTCCCGAAACCATTCCGGTTTTACCGGGCTTTAAATCGAGCGCACAGACAAGTATGGCCGAAAAGGCGGAGGAAATCTCAACAGCGGCCGCAATGACCAGAAACACGGTTGCCGCAAAATCCGCCCAGGGAAGCATCAGTGCAAAAGACGCCGCACCGAAAATCGACCAAAAAATGACGTTACGCCGTCCGAAGCGGTCGATGAGAAAACCGCCTGCCACAGTCCCGAACGCACCTGCCGCAAGAAAACCAAAGAGCACATACTGCGAAACATCCACTGACACCGAGAACCGGGCGCGCTCAGCGAGCTTTTGCGCAAGCGCGAGATAGCGCTCCCGGCTGCCTGGAACAAATTCCGCCTCAAACAGGACAACCACAGACATTAATGACTCCGCATCAGGATTTTGATGCGGTGAGCGTATGATCTCCTAACATAGATCAAACAGCATTTAACATGGATGAATCAACAAAAGAAGCAACAGAAGGATGGCGCTGGTTTTCCCGTGACTTCGTGCTCGGACAGGAGCGTCCTGAATACCGACACGCGGACGCGCTGCTTCTTTACGCAATGAGGGGCGTGATGCTTGTAAAAAGCGGTACGGTGCGCCGCATCATCACGCCCAACCAGGCACTTTGGATTCCGGCGGGAACGCCGCACGCGATTCATTTTCTGTCGAAATCCGCGATGCGTACGCTCTACTTTGCATAAGCGCCGGAGCGCATGCATGTGTTGCGTACCCTCTCCATTACGCCGCTCATCAGGGAGCTGATGGGAACACTGTTTCTTAAAAACCTCAGTACCAAAACCAACGGCCTCATGACGGCACTGATTCTTCAGCTTGTGCAGGAAGCACCGGTCACGCCGGCTGATCTTGCACTGCCGGCAGAAACCGGTCTGAGGCGCACGGCGGAAATGATTCTCTCCCTGACTTTTAAAGCAAACTAACTTTTTGAGAGCCCGTAAAGCCGCACGGGCTCTTATTTT